>BBPE01000116.1_pt1 | contig 22637 bp, 20 predicted proteins | sample 1344301 | NCBI WGS metagenome assembly BBPE01 (sample SAMD00019089, study PRJDB2971) | groundwater metagenome | isolation source: The Cedars highly-alkaline
TCGTCTACGTGTTGAACCTCGACCCGATACCGCGCACAATTCTTTTGCCGACGCTGGGTGGTGCGCCTTGGACGCCGCATCCGGCATTGGAAATGCTCGATTCAGCGGCCACTCTCGACGCTGTAGGACGCCTGTCGATGTCTGGCCGCAGCGTGTCCGTTTTCCTGCGCTGCTCAATAGCTTTTTTGCGGCCCTTGGCATAAATACGTTTGTACCTCCGCCTCTTGGCCGAACACGCCTCCTGAGCTTCCGTGGATGACTACGATCCCTGCCTTCGCCCCGGCCACCGTGCCTGCCTCCGCCCTCGTCGCTGCCTTTCGTCGTGCCCTCGCCATGACGACAACCCACGACGGCCGCGAGGCCCCGTCTCTGCGTGCCGCCCTACGCGCCGCCGCCGAGGCCTGCCGTAGCCCGCTCGCCGAGCGCTGGGCCGCCACCCAGGCCAGCGATGCGAAGCGCGGCAAAGACGTGCGCCGCGTGCACTACCTGTCGATAGAGTTTCTGATGGGTCGCGCGCTGCGCAATACGCTGGCCGCCCTCGAGCTGGAGCCCGCGCTGCGCGACGAGCTTTCGCAGTACGGCGTTTCGCTGACCGATGTGCTCGAAGCCGAACCCGACGCTGCGCTCGGCAAGGGTGGCCTCGGCCGCCTTGCCGCCTGCTTCCTCGATTCGTTTGCGGAACTCGGCCTGCCGTCGTTCGGCTACGGCCTGCGCTACCGCTACGGCATGTTCGCCCAAGGCCTGCAAGATGGTGCGCAGGTCGAACGCCCCGACGACTGGCAGCGCGACGGCACGCACTGGGATTTCGAACGCAACGACTTCGCCTTCGTGGTCGGTTTCGGCGGCCACGTCGAGGTGGAAGCCGGCGGTCGCCACCGTTGGGTGCCGGCCGAGCGCGTGCGCGCTCGCGCCTTCGATTTCGTGGTGCCGGCGCATACGCATGGCCACGTCGCGACGCTGCGGCAGTGGGAAGCCAGCGCCGACGCGCCGATCGACTTCGCTGCCTTCTGCCGTGGCGACTACGCCGCTGCCGGTGCCGCACAACTCGCCGCCGATACGTTGAACTGGGTGCTCTACCCCGACGACAGCACCAAAGCCGGCCGCACGCTGCGCTTGAAGCAAGAGGCCTTCCTCGTCTCGGCCTCGCTGCAGGACATCATCGCCCGTCATCTGGCCGAAGGGCGCCCGCTCGCCGAGCTCGGGTCTGCCAACGCGATCCATTTGAACGACACGCACCCGGCACTGGCCCCGGCCGAGTTGATGCGGTTGCTGCTCGACGAGCACGGCCTCGCGTGGAACGAGGCGTGGGCGATCACTCGGCAAGCCATCACGTACACCAACCACTCCCTGATGCCGGAAGCGCTCGAGATCTGGCCAGTGCGGATGATGGAGCAGTTGCTACCGCGCCACCTCGAGATCATCTACCGAATCAACTACGACTTCGTCGCTGAAGTGCACGCCAAGGCACCGGGCGACGAGGCGCTGGTGCAGCGTGTCTCGATCATCGACGAGCAGCACGGCCGCCGCGTGCGCATGGCGGCGCTCGCCGTGGTCGCTTCGCACAAGGTCAACGGCGTCGCGAAGCTGCATTCTGATCTGATGGTCGAAACCATCTTCGCCGACTACGCCACGCTCTACCCCGAGCGCTTCACCAACGTCACCAATGGCGTCACCCCCCGACGCTGGCTGCAACAGTGCAATCCAGACCTCTCGGGCCTGCTCGACGACACCCTAGGCACCGGCTGGCGCCGCGACCTGTCGCAGCTCTCGGGCCTACGCGCGCATGCCGCTGACGAGCGCTTAGGCCAGCGCCTTGCTGCCGTCAAGCGCGCCAACAAGGAAGCCCTCACCGAGCGCATCCGCCGCGAACTGGGCGTCGTGGTGGATGTCGATTCGCTGTTCGACGTGCAGATCAAACGCATCCACGAATACAAACGCCAGCTGCTCAACCTGCTGTACGTGGTCGCGCGCTACCAGGCCATGCTCGCCAACCCCGCCGGCCCGAAAGGCCAAGGCTGGACGCCGCGAACGGTCATCATCGCCGGCAAGGCCGCCTCGGCCTACGTCGCCGCCAAGCAGATCGTGCGCTTGGCCATCGACATCAGCCGCGTGGTCAACAGCGACCCGCGCCTAGCCGGCAAGCTCAAGCTGGTTTTCTTGCCGAACTACGGCGTGTCGCTCGCCGAGACGATCATCCCGGCCGCCGACCTGTCCGAGCAGATCAGCACGGCGGGCACCGAAGCCAGCGGCACCGGCAACATGAAGTTCGCGATGAACGGCGCACTGACCATCGGCACTTGGGACGGCGCGACTATCGAAATGGCGGAAGCGATCGGCCCGGACGATATGTTCGTGTTCGGCCTGCGCGCGGATGCCGTCACCAAGCTCAAGGCAACCGGCTACGACCCGCGCGGGGTCGCCATGCAGAATGCGGCGCTCAAGGCGGTGCTCGATGCCATCGGCAACGGCAGTTTCAGCCCCGGCGAGCCAAGCCGCTACCGCGCCCTCGTCGACGACCTGTTGAACCGCGACCACTACCTGCTGCTCGCCGACTTCCCCGACTACGTGGCCACGCAGGCACGCGTGGACGCGCTGTACCGCGATACCGCGGCGTGGAACGTCTGCGCACTGCACAATATCGCCGGCATGGGCTTCTTCTCGGCCGATCGCACGGTGGCCGAGTACGTCGCCAAGGTGTGGGCGTTGCCCGCTACCGCGAAACCGGCGTCGACCATCGCAGCGAATGATTGATCCCGGTGCCGGCGCGGACGCCTACGCGTACCCGCCGCAGATTCCCGCAGACGATCTTCGCGTAGACGCTCTTATGATGTTGCTGCCGACATGATGAGCAGGCTCACACCCGGCCCGCATGCGCCGCTTGGCGCTCACGTCCGCGAAGGCGGCGTTGATTTCAGCATTCATTCGCAGCGCGCGAAGCACATCGACCTGTGCTTGTTCGACGAATTCGGCAAGCGTGAAATCGAGCGGCTGCGGCTGCACGCGGGCGAGGACGGCGTGTTCCACGGCCACCTCGACGGCGTCGGTGCCGGCCTCGTCTACGGCTACCGCGCGCACGGACGCTACCAACCGGAGTCCGGCTACCGCTTCAATCCTGCCAAGCTGCTACTCGATCCCTACGCCCGCGCCGTAGTCGGCGAATTCCAGTGGTGCCCCGAGCATCAGGGTTGGGCCGCCAGCCATCCGCAGGGTCGCCAGCCCGACACCCGCGACAATGCCGGGGCGACGCTGAAGGCCCGTGTCACCGCCGCGTCTGCCGCGCTTGACGATGGCCTGACGCTGCGCCGCGCCGAGCAGCCGCGCCGCCCGCTGCGCGACAGCGTGCTCTACGAGATCAACGTGCGCGGCTTCACGATGCGGCTGCCGGGCATCCCCGAGGCACTGCGTGGCACCTTTGCCGGGCTCGCGCATCCGGTCGCCATCGCACACCTGAAATCGCTCGGTGTCACCACGCTGTCGTTGATGCCGGTCATGGAATGGCTGGATGAGGCTCCGCTCGTCCAACGGGCCTTGAGCAACTACTGGGGCTACAACACCCTCGCGTTCTTTTGCCCAGCGCGACGGCTCTGCCGACATCCGCACGATGGAATCAATGAATTCCGCCGTATGGTCGCCACCCTGCAACGCGAGGGCTTCGACGTCGTGCTCGATGCAGTGCTGAACCACACGGCCGAAGGCGACAAATATGGCCCCACTCTGAGCTTCCGCGGACTCGACAACGCCAGCTGGTACCGGCTCGTCGAAGACGACCGCAGCCGCTACGAGAACTTCAGCGGCTGCGGCAACACGCTGCGCATCATCCATCCGCGCACCACGCAGTTCGCGCTCGACGTGCTGCGCTATTGGGTCGAGGTGATGGGCGTCGACGGCTTCCGCTTTGATCTCGGTGTCGCGCTCGGCCGCACGCGCCACAACTTCGACCCGTGCGCGCCGTTCTTCGTGGCATTGCTGCAAGACCCGACACTGGCACAGGTTCATCTGATCGCCGAACCCTGGGACACCGGCTTTGATGGCTACCAGCTCGGCCGCTTCCCAGGCCGCTTCGCCGAATGGAACGACCGCTTCCGCGACGCCGTGCGCAGCTACTGGCTGGGCGCGCACGCCACGGCGGACGGCCACCCGCGCCCGCCCCTGCCGCGCAGCGAGTTCGCGCGCCGCCTCATGGCCTCCAGCGACCTGTTCCAGCACAGCCAGCGCCACCCGCAGGCCAGTATCAACTTCGTCAGCTCGCACGACGGCCGCACCATAGCCGACGTGGTGAGCTACGCCAGCCGTCACAACGACGCCAACGGCGAGCACAACCGCGACGGCCATTCGCATGAGGTCTGCGGAAACTTCGGTGTCGAGGGCGCGAGCGATGACGCAGCGATCATCGACACCCGGCGCCGCGTGCGCCGCGCCCTACTCGCCTCGACGCTGTTGGCGCAGGGCACGCCGATGCTGCTGGCCGGCGACGAAGTAGCGAACAGCCAAGCCGGAAACAACAACGCCTACTGCCAGGACAACAGCATCGGCTGGGTCGACTGGTCGGGCCTCGACGGCAGTGACGACGTGCGCGCGCTGATTGCTCGGCTCATCGCACTGCGCGCCAGCGAGGCCTACCTACGCTGGCCGGCGTGGTTCCTGCCGACGCCGGGCGAGGACGATCCGGCGATCCGTTGGCTGCGCCCCGACGGTTCCGACATGGGCGTCGACGACTGGCACGCGCTCACATGCAGGGCCTTCGCCGCCCAACTGCGCGTAGCGGGCGATGCCAGCCCGCGCGGTGCCATCGCCTTCAACCCCGGCTCCTTCGATCTTCCATTCACGTTTCCCGACGGGCCATGGGAAGTGCTGCTCGAAACCTCCGGCACCTTCCCGCCGAGCGCCGTCACGCTTGATGGGCCTGCCGTCCTCGTGCCCGCCCACAGCCTCCTCATCCTTCGACGTCTGCTGATTTCCCCGAAATCGACCTGATGATCTTCAACCTCGACCAACGCGCCGCCGGCGTGCTGCTGCACGTCACTTCTCTGCCCGGCCCGCACGGTGTCGGCGATTTCGGCCCGGATGCGTTTCGCTTCGTCGACTGGCTGAAAGACGCCGGCCAGTCCATTTGGCAATGGCTGCCGGTGAATCCCATTGGCCCCGGCAACTCGCCCTACCAGAGCGTGTCGGCCTTCGCGGGAAGCCCGCTGATGATCGCCCTTGAAGGCCTTGTCGCGAACGGCTGGTTGGCCACACCCGCATTGCCAGACGACGGCTTCGACCCTCGCAAAGTCGATTTCGGGAAAGTGGTCGACTGGCGCGATGCGCAACTGCGAAAGGCCTACGCGGGCTTCGTCGCGAAGAAGGCGAAAGCCGAGCACGACGCACTCGCTGCTTGGGCAAGGCAGGAAGCCTACTGGCTCGAAGACTATGCGCTGTTCATGGTGCTGGAAACCGCGCACGGCGGCATGCCGTGGTGGACCTGGGCACCCGCCCTGCGTGATCGCGACACCCACGCGCTTGCCGACGCCCGCGCGCAGCACACCGACGAGATCGCCTACTGGGTCTTCGTGCAGTGGTGCTTCGACACCCAGGCCGCAGCACTGAAGCGTTACGCCAACGAGCGCAACATCGCGATCATGGGCGATCTTGCTATCTACGTCGCGCACCACAGCGCCGACTGCTGGGCGCGGCCCGACCTCTACGCGCTCGATGCGCACGGCCAGCCCATCACCGTCGCCGGCTGCCCGCCGGATGCGATGGCACCCACCGGCCAGCGCTGGGGCAACCCGATCTACCGCTGGGACCGCATGGCGGCCGAGGGCTTCGCGTGGTGGAGCGCGCGCGTACGCCGCGCGCTGGGGCTGGCCGACGTGTTTCGCATCGACCACTTCCGCGGTTTCGCCGGCTACTACGAGATCCCGGCAAGCTGCCCGACCGCCGAAGTAGGCCAGTGGGTGCCCGGCCCCGGCAAGGCGCTGTTTGACGCGATCAGTAAAGCGCTGGGCCCGCTACCGATCATGGCCGAAGATCTCGGCCTGATCACGCCCGACGTCATCGCCCTGCGCGACGGCTGCGGTTTCCCCGGCATGAAGATTCTGCAGTTCGGCTTCAGCACCGACGCCACCAACGAATTCCTGCCGCACAACTGGAACCACGCCTGTGTGGCCTATACCGGCACGCACGACAACGACACGGTGCACGGTTGGTGGAATAGCGCGACACCGCGCGAACGCCATTACGCCGGCAGCTACCTACCGGCCACCAAGCACGACCTGCATTGGGCGATGATCCGCGCCTGCAGTAATTCGGTCGCGAACTTCGCCGTGTTCCCGCTGCAGGACGTGCTCGGGCTCGACGCCGCGCATCGCATGAACATCCCCGGCACCATGGGTGCGCACAACTGGACCTGGCGCTTCGAGTGGTCGATGCTCGAGCCCGAACACACCCGCGTGCTCGGGATGATCACCGCCACGAGTCGGCGTGGGCCTTGGGAGTTGAGCGGGGTGGCATAAGGCGATTCATCGAATCCGCGACTCAAAGGCGCGGCACCACGCCCAGTTGGTCAAGCAGAAAGGCGTACTGCTCAGCCGTCTCGCGAAAGCGCTGGAAGCGGCCCGACTTGCCGCCGTGGCCGGCTTCCATGTTCACGCGAAAGACCAGCGGGTTGTCGTCGGTCTTGGTCGCGCGCAGGCGAGCAACGTACTTGGCCGGCTCCCAGTACTGCACCTGCGAATCCCATAGGCCGGTGCCAACGAACATCGCCGGATAATCCTGCGCGCGGATGTTGTCGTAGGGCGAGTAGCTGAGCATGTAGTCGTAGAACGCTTTCTTTTCCGGGTTGCCCCACTCGTCGTATTCGTTGGTGGTGAGCGGAATGCTTGGATCGAGCATCGTCGTCACCACGTCGACGAAGGGCACCAGCGAGATGACGACGGCGTACTTCTGCGGTGCCTTATTGCTGATGACTCCCATCAACAAGCCACCCGCGCTGCCGCCGATCGCACCCACACGCTCGGGATGCGCGTAGCCTTTTTCGACCAGTGCCGCAGTGACGTCGATGAAGTCGGTGAAAGTGTTCATTTTATTGAACAACTTGCCGCCGTCGTACCAAGCGCGACCCATCTCCTGACCACCTCGGATGTGCGCGATGGCGTAGACCATGCCGCGATCAAGCAAGCTAATGACGCTGCGATTGAAGGCCGGATCCATCGACAAGCCGTAGCTGCCGTAGCCCATCTGCAGCATCGCGGCACTGCCATCGCGCTCAAAACCCTTGCGGTAGACCAGCGACACCGGAATGCGCACCGAACCATCGCGCGAGGGCACCCAGACGCGCTCGGTGAGGTACTGGGTTGGATCAAATCCCGGCACCGGATCCTGCTTGAGCATTCGGCGCTCGCCGGTTTCGACGTGAACTTCGTAGGTGGTCGCGGGTGTGGTGAGCGAGGTGTAGGTGTAGCGCAGCCACAACGTATTCGGCATGGCATTCGTCGACAAGCTCATCGTGTAAGCCGGTTCGTCGGACTTCACAAACTCACTCGCACCGTCGTTTTCTAGGATTCGCAGCCGACGCAGGCCCTCCGAGCGCTCGCTGATGGCCATGAACGCGTCGAACAGCTCTACGCCTTCGATGAAGACATCGTCCTTGTGCGGCACGATCTCCTTCCATGCTGCTTGATTGCTCACCGCGTCTTCATCGGCAGTCAGGATGCGGAAATTCGGCGCATCACGGTTGGTGGTGATGACCCAGCGACCCGCATGATGGTCGGCGCTGTATTCCACGTCGCGCTCGCGCGGCGCAATGATGGTGAACTCACCGGGGTTCGCAGCCGGCGTACAGCGCTGCTCCGACGAAACGGTACTGCGCACCCCGATGCAGATGTACTGCTTCGAGCGGGTGCGGGCGATGCCCATGTAGAAGCTGTTGTCTGCTTCGGTATAGACGATCCTGTCCTGCGCGGACGGCGTGCCGATCACATGCGTCTTGACGTGCGTGGTCAGCAGGGTCGTGGGGTCGTTTTCGACGTACCAGAGCGTGCGATTGTCGTCGCCCCAGACGATGTTGGCACTCGCGCCAGTGATGGCGGTGTCCTTGACCTCAGCGCTGGCGATGTCCTTGACCCGAATGGTGAATTGGCGACGCCCGCTTTGGTCTTCGGCCCAAGCGAGCAGACGCCCATCGGGGCTTACCTCCCAATTGCCGACCTGGAAAAAATCCTTGCCAGCGGCCATCGCGTTCTGGTCGAGTAAGATTTCCTCGGGCGCGTCCATCGTGCCCTTGCGGCGCGCGACGATCGGGTAGTCCTTGCCGATCTCGAAGCGCGTGTAATACCAGAAGCCGTCTTCAAAGTACGGCACGCTCGAGTCGTCTTGCTGGATACGGCCGACGATCTCGTTGTAGATCGTTTCCTTGAGCCCGGCCAACGGCGCCAGAACCGCGTCGGTGTAGGCGTTTTCGGCCTTCAGGTGCGCCAGCACCTCGGGGTTTTCGCGGCGGTCGTCGCGCAGCCAGTAGTACTCATCGATGCGCACAGCGCCGTGTGGCGCGCGAACCTCGTGCGGACGCTGTTCGGCGACTGGCGGCACGGGAACGGCCGAAGCGGGTACAGCGGCGGCGAGACTGGCGGCGACGCCGAGCAACAGCATGGCGGCGGCCTGTGGGCGATAGATCGGAAAGGCTCGAATCATCAGTTGGACTCGGGAAAGAGCTTCATTTTCAGGAAGGTGTAGGCCAAGGCATTCATCTTGGCGCTCTGTGCATTATTCGCAGCGCCGCCATGGCCGCCCTCGATGTTCTCGTAGTAGAACACCGGCGCGCCAAACGCCTGCATGCGCGCAAACATCTTACGGGCATGGCCCGGGTGTACGCGGTCGTCACGCGTCGATGTGGTGAACAGCACGGGCGGGTACTGCACCCTGGCGTCGAGGTTGTGGTAGGGCGAGAAGGTGCGGATGAACTCCCACTGCGCCGGGTCGTCTGGGTTGCCGTATTCGGCCATCCAAGAAGCACCGGCCAGCAAGCGGTGATAGCGGCGCATATCAAGCAGTGGGACTTGATTCACCACTGCGCCAAACAACTGCGGGTAGAGCACGGTCATGTTGCCGACAAGCAGGCCACCGTTGCTTCCGCCTTGAATACCAAGGTGTCGCGGTGTGGTGATACCGCGCTCGATCAAGTCTTCGGCGACCGCTGCGAAATCCTCGAAAACACGTCCGCGGTTCTGCTTCAGACCAGCCTGATGCCAGCGTGGCCCGAACTCGCCGCCACCGCGGATGTTGGCGACGACGTAGACGCCACCCTGGCTCAACCACGCGCGGCCTACGCCCGCCGAATATCCCGGCGTCAAAGAAATCTCAAAGCCGCCATAGCCGTAAAGCAAGGTCGGATTACGACCGTTCTTTTCCAAGCCCTTTTTCGCAACCATGAAGTACGGCACGCGGGTGCCGTCCTTGCTGATGGCGAAGTTCTGGGTGATCTCCAAGCCGGTTGCATCGAAGAACGCCGGCAACTGCTTCAGCACCTCCGGTGCCGTACCGACCGTACCTATCTTCAGCGTGGTGGGTGTCAAGTAGTCGGTGACGACAAGGAAGTAGTCGTCGCTCTCTTCGTCATCGACGGCCGCCACCGACACGGTGCCAAAGGCCGGGGCACCCACGAAGGGCGAGCGCAACCACTCGCCGTCGCGATAGGTCAACACCGTCAAGCGGCTCTTGACGTTGTCGAGCACGTTCAGGATGAGGTGGTTTCGGGTCGGAGTCAGCGAGACGAAAGCAGTCGTTTCGCTGGGCTCGAACAGCAGGTCGAACTCGCGCTCGCCCGCCATGAAATCGTCGAACTTCGCGGCAATCACGGAACCCTTCGGATACACCCGCTCGCCAACACGGTAATCCTCGCGCAATTCGAGAATCAGCCACTCGCGATAGGGCGTCTTGTTGGCCGAGTTCGGTGCGTCGATCTTGGTGAGCGCACCATCCACCCCGCGCAGGAACAACTCGTCGTTGTAGAACGCGATGGTGCGACTGACGAAATCACGCTCGAAGCCTGGAGTCAGATCACGGAAACCGGCGATGTACATATCGCCCGGCTGGCCCTCGTAGACCACCGAGGCTTCGGCCAACGGCGTGCCGCGCGTCCACTCCTTGACGATGCGCGGATAGCCCGAGCTGGTCATCGAGCCTTCGCCGAAGTCGGTGAACACGTAAACGCTGTCGGCATCACGCCACGCCACGCCACCCTTTGCCTCCGGCAGTCGGAAACCGTCCGCCACGAAGGCGCGGTCGCGCTTGTCCCATTCGCGCACTTCGATGGCGTCGGCACCACCACGCGACAGCGAGACAAGGCAGCGGCTATAGGCGGGGCGCAGACAGTTCGCACCGCGCCAAACCCAGTTCATGTTCTCGGCCTTGTTGATGGCGTCGAGGTCGATCAGCACTTCCCACTTCGGCTCGGCCTTGCGGTACTCCTGCAACGTGGTGCGGCGCCAGATGCCCGCTGGGTTCGCGGCGTCGCGCCAGAAGTTATAGAAATAGTCACCCTGCTTGCTGACGAACGGAATGCGCTCGTCGGAATCGAGGATGGCGAGCAGATCGCGGCGCAGTGGCTCGAACTCCGGGCGCGCTTCGAGCACGCCGAGCGTCGTCGTGTTCTGTTCGCGCACCCAATCCAGCGCCCGTTCGTCCTCGACCTCCTCCAGCCAGAGCCACTCGTCAGCGGGCTCGTGCGCCATCGCGGGCGTTACGGGCTCAGGCGCTACGGGTGGAGCCTCGGCAGCGGGCGGGGTAGCGGCGTGGGCAAGCGGGGCGGTCATCAGGGCAAGGGCGAGCGCAAGGCGAGTGCGGCGCATGAGAGGCTCTAGGGCAAGTGTCGGAATTGGGCGAGCTTACCCCTGTTGCGGCCGCTGGGGTCATGCCCAAAGTCACGCTCCCGCTTCACGCCCTTGACGGCACCTTGGCCTCGAAGCGGCGATGCTGAGTCCTTACCCCGACAATCGGCTGCCTAAATGACCACTCCGCTACGTTTTTTCGCCGCCGTTCTGCTGGCTCTCGCCCTGACAGGCTGCGCCAGCAAGCCGGCGGTACCCCTCCCGGCCGACGCCCCGCCCATCGATCTGCCGCGCTTCATGGGCACCTGGCATGTGGTCGCCCATGTGCCCTACTTCTTCGAACGCGGCCTGGTCGCTACGCGGGACGTCTTTCACCTGCTTCCGGACGGCCGCATCGACAACGATTTCGTGTTCAAACGCGCCTTCGATGAGCCCGACCGCACTTGGCATGGCGTTTCGACCATTGTTGAGGGAAGCGGCGGGCGTGAATGGGCGGTGCAATTCGTGTGGCCCTTTTCAACGCGCCTGCAGGTGCTCGAAGTGGCACCGGATTACTCGACCGCCTTGCTGGCCACCCCGGATCGCTCGTTGGCTTGGGTCTTTTCGCGCGAGGCAGTGGTGGACGACGCCGCACTCGCCGCACTGAAGGACCGCATCGCTACCTTTGGCGTGGATCGCGCCGCACTGGCGCGCGTGCCGCAAACGCCGGAACAACTGGCCGCGCAGGAGGCGGCGGCGCAGAGAACCTGATGCGGTCGTCCGATCGTTCGCCGGCGTCTGTTGCCGCGCGGCCTTAGCGCCAGCCATCGAGCGCCGACTCGGCGGCCTCGCGTCCGCGCTTGCGCATCTCCCTCGCCCGCCAGAACTCGTAAAAGGTCGCGGCGTTGTGCGGGATGCGGATCAGGAGGTCGGGTGGATCCTGCGCGAGCTGCAACCGGGTGATCTGTGAATGCATCGTGTCCAACGAACGCGACAGCAGGTCGAGCACACCGGGGATGCCGCCACTTTCCGACCCATTGCCGGAACGCGTCCCGGCGGAAGTTCCCGCCTTGCCGCCACTCGGTACGCCAGGCGCGAACCATTCGGCCATCCGCGCGCGCCACCCGGGGAGCGCGAGGGGAGTGTCGTCATTGAACATTTCCGACTCGCGCAAACGCAGCGGCTCGGCTACTAGCGGGCGCGGGGCGCGCGCGTTGAGGTCCACGGCGATTACCGCATCGCAATGAAAAGCGCGCGTCGCCGCCATCGGCAGCGGCGCGAGCAGCCCGCCGTCGACCAACTCGCGGCCAGCGACTTCATGCGGCGTGAACACCAGCGGGATAGCGATCGAGGCGCGGATAGCGTCAAACAGCGGTCCACGCTGGAACCACACCTCGCGCTGGGTAGCGAGGTCGGTTGCGACGGCGATAAAGGGGATCGACAGCGACTCGATCGAGTGCTCGCCGACCAGTTCGCGCAGCGAGCCGATGACGCGCTCACCACGGATGAAGCCCGGCGCGCCGAAAGTGAAATCAAGCAGGCGCAGCACGTCGCTACGTACCAGCTGCTCGACCCATTCGCGGTAAGCGTCGAGCTTGCCGGCGGCGTGGATGCCGCCGATCAAGGCACCCATCGACGAGCCCGCCACGGCGGTGATCTCGTAGCCGCGCGCCAGCAGCGCTTCGATGACTCCGATGTGCGCTAGACCACGGGCACCGCCAGCGCCGAGAACCAGCGCGACGCGCTTGCCGCCCTCAGTCGCCATAGACAGCAGCAGTGATGTGCAGCATCGAGCGCAACTGCTCCCTGAGCGACACCGGCTCGACGATCTCGGCGTCCGGGCCGTAGCGCAGCACGTCCATCAGCAGCTCGCGGGCATTACTGTAGGGCAAGCGCAGCTCGTAGCGGCCATCGGGCAGGAAGCGCCCCTCCTGCTTCGAATGCCAGTGCTCGTCGCCGACCCAGCGCGCGGACTTCGCCCCGAAACGAATCGTCGCCCAAGCCTTGGGCGCGCCGGAGAAAATGCCGTAGCTCGAAGCGAGGTGCAAGTCGAGGTCGGACTCGGGATGGTCGATAGCTACGGCATCCTCGATGCGCGCGTGCAGGACGCGGTCGACGGCGAAGCTGCGCAGGGCTTCGCGTTCGTGATCGAAGGCGTCGAGGTACCAGTTGTCGCGGTAATGCGTGAGCCGCTGTGGCGAGACGCTACGCTGGGTGCGCGTATTGGTGGAGCGCGCGAGGTAGTCGAAACGCAGCCGCTTCCGTTCAAGCACCGCACTGGCGACCATTCGGAAGGCCACTTGGTCGATGCGACGCGTGCCGCTGCCGATGACGCGCACACGCTCGATCGGCCAGCGCTTGCCGCCGGCGTGCTGCTGCAACAACGCGTCGATGCGGCCCTTCAGCGGCGCGATGGCGGCCGAGAGGATGCCCGGCCCCGTGTGGTCGAATAGTTGTTGCGCGACGGTGAGCGCATGCAGTTCCTCGGCGCTGAGCCACAGCCCCGGCAACTCGAAGCGCTCGGCTTCGCGCAGGTCGTAACGAAAGGCCGCTTCACCCTCGCTACTTTCCAGCGGTGCGCCGAGCGCATCGCGCAGGAAGGCGATGTCGCGGTAGAGCGTGGCGCGCGAGCAGCCAAGCTCATCCATCAGGCGTTGCAGCGGTACAGGCAGGCGCGCGACCTTAAAACTGCGATGCAGCGCAAGGATGCGGTCGTAGCGGTCCATCGGTGGCAGGCCTCGGCGGGGAGCCCTAGCATCGCAAAGGCCCAATAAGATCGCTATCGCCGCCGCCGCCAATGTCGCGAAGCGCTCAGTGCCCCAGCAGTTCGCCAGCACCCTGCTCCAACAAAGCCTGTGCGACGCGCTGACCGAGGCCCTCTGGATCGGCCGCGCTACCCCAGGCTTCGGCGCGCGCCATACGCCCGTCGGCCGCGTCGCCCACCGCGCCGCGCAGCAGCAGTTTCTCGTTGAATAACTCGGCAAAGCCCGCTACCGGAACCTGACAACTGCCGTGCAGGGCGCGATTCATTGCGCGCTCGGCTTCGACGCAGACCCGCGTGCTGCCGTCGTCAAGCCCGCGCAGCAGGCGCGCGGTGGTGTCGTCATCTTCGCGGCATTCGATGGCGATGGCACCTTGCGCCACCGCCGGCAATAGGCGTGGTGGCGTCAGGCGCTCGGCGATGCGCGCGTCGAAGCCCAGGCGCTGCAGCCCGGCGCAGGCCAGGATGATGGCGTCGTACTGGCCGGCGTCGAGCTTCGCCAACCGCGTGTTGACATTGCCACGCAGATCGACGAGTTCGAGGTCCGGGCGCAGCGCGCGCAACTGCGCCTGCCGACGCAGCGAACTGGTGCCGACACGCGCTCTCCGCGGTAACGCATCGAAGCGCGCGTAGGTGTTACTGACGAAGGCGTCGTAAGGGTCGGCGCGCTCGAGAATCGCCGGCAACATGAAGGGCCCATCGAGATCCATCGGCACATCTTTGAGCGAATGCACGGCGGCGTCGGCGCGGCCTTCCAGCATCGCCACCTCAAGCTCTTTGAGGAACAGCCCCTTGCCGCCAACAGCGGCGAGTGCTCGGTCGAGGATTTGGTCGCCGCGCGTGCTCATCGGCACGAGTTCCACGTCAAGACCAGGATGCAGCACGCGCAGGCGCGCGGCCACATGTTCGGTTTGCCAAAGCGCCAGCGCACTTTCGCGCGTGGCCAGTCGGAGCAAGGGCATTGAGGGGTCCGTTGGGTAGGGCTTTGTCGTCGCGATTCGACGGACAGAGGCTAAAGATGTTTGAGCTCGTCGCGGAGCAGCGGCAAGCAGCGGCGGCTGACCTCGAGCACGCTACCGCCATCGCGAAGGATGGCGTGGACTATGCCCTCGGGGTTGCGCCGCAGCTCGGCGACCTGCTCGCGGGCGACGAGGCAATTGCGATGGATGCGCAGGAAGCGGCCCGGGAACTCGGTCTCGAGGCTCTTCAGCGAATCCTCCACGAGGTCCTGCGCGCGCCCGTGGTGTACGACCACGTATTTCTCCTCGGCTTGCAGGTAGCGGATCTCTGTTACCGGGATCAAGCGCAGCGAAGCACCCAAGCGCGCTGCGAGATGGGTTCGCGCACGTCCGGGTAGGATCGGTGTAGTCGGTGCCTGGCGTTGGCCGGCACGGCGCGCATCGGCACGCTGCAAGGCAGCAGCCAAACGCTCGATGCGAACCGGCTTGAGCAGGTAATCGACCGCAGCGGCCTCGAAGGCGGCCAGTGCGTGCTCGTCGTAAGCGGTACAAAAGATCACTGCGGGCGGCGAAGCCAGCGCTGCAAGATGACGAGCCGCCTCCAGCCCGTCCATTTCGGGCATTTCGATGTCCATCAGGATCGCGTCGGGCGCGTGCGCGATGCAGGCGTCCAGCGCGCTGCGACCGTCGCCCACCTGCCCCGCCACACAGTGGCCACCGATTTCGGCAAGCAAGGTGAGGAGACGCTCGCGGGCCAGGGGCTCGTCGTCGGCAATCAAAATGTTCATGTCATTGAGGGCGATGCGGCGGGCAATGGCAGCTCCAAGCGGACACGATGGTAGTCCTCCGTGACCTCGCTCGACATCCGCGCAGCAGTGCCGAACTGATGCGTGAGGCGTTGGCGGATGGATTCCAGCGCGTGGCCGTTACCCGGTTTTGAAGGCGGGCCGATCCGTTTGGGATTACCGATTTCGATGCGCAACGTCGCACCGTCCACCGACATCGCGATATGAATCTCGCCACCCTCTTTCAAGCGCGCGATGCCGTGTACCACCGCATTCTCCAGCAACGGCTGCAGCACGAGCCGCGGCAGCGGCAGCGCCATCGGCAGTCCCGGTTGGGCCTCCCAACGCACGCTCAGCCGCTCACCGAGTCGCAGTTGTTCGATACTCAAGAAACGCTCGGCCAAGGCGATCTCGTCTTGCAAGCTGCCGTGCTGTCCGCTCGGCCCCAGTGCGGCGCGGAACAGCTCGGATAGGTCTTCCACCGCGCGCTCGGCGGCCGCCGGGTCGCGACGCACCAGCGCCGCGATCGAGTTCATCGAATTGAACAGAAAATGCGGGCGGATGCGGGCCTGCAAAGCGTCCATTTGTGCTTGCGAAACCGCCCGCACTTGCGCCTTCCAACGGTCATGCGCAGCGAAATAGCGCAGCGCGATGGCAGCGATCAAGCCGGTGAGGCCCGCAGTCGTCAGCACGAAATGGCGGTTGCCGTCGGCATCGAGAATGAAATCGCCCAGACTCGCGGCGATGTAGTTCAAAGCACCGGCACCCAGCAGCGCGACAAGCATGGGCACCGCCGTTGCGGCGGCGAAGTCGAGCCCGGTCGGCAGGCGCGCCAGCGCCGGGCGCAGTTTGCATAGGGCGACGGCCGAGGCGATCGCGATCCAGATGGCGAGCGCACTGGCCGAGGCGAACTCGGTGAAGTCCCAGCGTGGTGCCCGCGTTGGCGCCAGCGCGATGGTCAGCACCACCACTTGCCCGGCGGCAATCGCCGCAAGCATACGCCCGCGGGTGCAGAACTCGGGAAGGGGCAGATGGTCGGTGACGGACATCATCCGGCCATTATTGCCGAATGCTCGCAGAACGCCCGTGCCAGCGAGCGCGCCTAGTGGAATATCAGGCCGCGGCCGAGAGACGATGCGGGCGGCTGGGAAAAGCGTGGCGGATGATGCGCCACAACACTTCACCGAACTGTTTTGGTAGCGAGCCGGTGTTGTAGGGCACGTCGTACTTGGCGCAGATCGCCTGCACCTCGACCGCCATCGCTGCGTAGCGACGCGCCGGCAGATCAGGAAAGAGATGGTGTTCGATCTGACGACTCAGGTTGCCGGTCATCAAGTCCATGACTTTGCCACCAGCGATGTTCGACGAACCGCGTATTTGGCGCTGATACCAGCCGGCGCGTGTTTCGTTCTTCACCTGCGCCGGCGTGAAGGTGATCGCGTCCTTGGTGAAGTGCCCGCAGAAGATCACCACGAAGGTCCAAAGATTTCGCAGCAGGTTCGCCGCCATGTTGCCCAGCAGCACCGACAGGAAGAACGGGCCGGCCAGCAGCGGGAAAAATACATAGTCCTTGCCAGACTGCCAAGGGAGTTTGCGCAGTAGTGGCTTGGCGTCGCTGAAGAAATAACGCCACGAACGCTGGCCTTTGATGTAACGGCCGAGCTTCAGGTGTTGGACGGCGATGCCGGTCTGGTAGAACACCGCCAGTGCGGCGGCATACAGCGGCTGGGCGAGCGCGAAAGGTGTCCAGCGCTGCTCGGGGAAAATCCGCAGCAGGCCGTAGCCGATGTCATCGTCGCGGCCGCGCACATTGGTCCACTGGTGGTGGCTGTGGTTGTGTGTCTGCCGCCACCAGTCCGGCGGGCACAGGTGATCCCACTGAAACCGATCCCCCTGCAAGCTTGGGTCGTTCATCCAGTCGTACTGGCCGTGCAAGACGTTGTGGCCGAGCTCCATGTTATCGAGGATCTTGGAGACGCCCAGCAACAGCACGCCAAATGCCCACAACGGCCACAGCAGCCAGGGCGCGGGTGCCGCGCCGTAGAGCGCGATACGGCCGAGCACTTCCGTCCAGCGCACCGCATGGCGGATGCGACGAATGTAGAGGGCATCGGCGGCACCGAGGTCGCGGACGTGTTTCTCGCGTAGCGCATCGAGTTCCGCGCCGAAAGCCTCGAGTTGCGTACCGGTGATCAAAGGGGCATGGGCGGCGGACATGGCGGGTTCCGGATCGAGTCGGCTAAAGGTCGATGGAGAGATCGGTGCATGCGGCGCTGACGCAAAGCTTTAACGCGGTACTGGCTTCGACATGCACGCCGCCGTCGCGCAGATCAACGTGGACTCCCGCACTCTTCGCGCAGACGCAGCGGCCACATAAGCCCTGGCGACAACCATGCTTGGGTTTCAAGCCAGCGGCTTCAAGCGCTGCCAGTAGTGGCGTATCGGTGGCGACATTCAACACCCGTCCGCTCTTGCGCAAGGTCAACGCGATGGTCGTTGCCGGCACCTCAGGCACACGCAGCACCGGCGGAGTGAAGCTCTCGGTGGCAATTCGTGCCGCCGCTCCGCGCAGCAGGGCCTCGACGCGAGCAACGAAGCCGGTTGGGCCACACGCCAGCACTTCAGCGCCTTGTGGACAGACTGGCAGGGACGCGAGCATCGCATCGTCGAGCTGCCCGGCACTCTCGTGCGCGCCGACCGGCGTATCACCGGTCAGGAACAGACGGAACTGGAACTCCGGGAAACGCGTCTGCAGCGCACGCAGTTCTTCGACGAAGCAAGCCTCGGCGCGCTCGCGCACCCAGTAGGCCAGCGATAGACCGGCGAGCTGGCCGCGCTCGGTCGCCGCGCGCACCTGTGCAATGGCCGCCGTAATGCCACTGCCAGCCGCCATCAACAGGCGCTTGGGCGCGTCCGGTAGTTCGAAGGCCATACCACCCCAAGGCTCGCTGATCTGCAAGCGCGCACCACGCTCGGCCCGCGCCATCCATTCGGCGAAGCGCCCTCCCGGCACCCGTCGCGCGGTGATGGCGATATCGCGCGCACCCGGCAGACTCGTCAACGTGAAGCTGCGCTGGAAACGTCGGCCATCGAGTTCAAAGGCGAGCGTGATGTGTTGGCCCGGCTGCCAATGACGCAGGCGTTGAAAGGGCTTCAGCCAGAATGTCTCGCTATCGACAGAAGCCGCCTCGCGACGCAGCAGACGCGCGGTATTGCCATACGGGCTCCAGCCCGGCTGCAACAGGGCGCGCCAGTAGTCGAAGGCAGGGCGAAAGGGCGGCGGCGCGAGGGCAAAAGACATGCGGGGCGTCGTATTTTTGGGGGCTGGAGGGAAGCGAGCGCGGAAATTCTATACAGTTGTGCAGACACTTGTATAGGCGCGTTCTTCGGAATACAAGTGCCGCCTCTGCGCGCCCTAAACTGGCAGTCAGACTTCGACCGGAGGCCCCATGAGCGAACCCACCCCTCTGCACCCCGGCCAAGCCCGCGCATCGGTCGTCGGCCCCGGCCGCAAACCGCAAATCAGCCGCGATGATTTGATTGCGGCCGCGCTACGCCTGCTCGGGCCACATCGCAGTATCTCCACCCTGAGCCTGCGCGAAGTGGCACGCGAGGCCGACATTGCACCGAACAGCTTCTACCGGCATTTCCGCGACATGGATGCGCTGGCGATCGCGCTGATCGAGCTTGGCGGTCGCAGCCTGCGCACCATCATCCGCGAGGCGCGCACGCGCCTGCGCCCGGGACGCAGCGTGATCCGCACCTCGATTGAAACCTTCATGGAGCAGCTCGACGCCGACGAGCGCCTGCTGCACATTTTGTTGCGCGAAGGCCTCGTCGGTTCCGACGCCTACAAGGCCGCCGTCGAGCGCGAACTGCGCACCTTCGAAGAAGAACTCTGCATCGATCTGGTGCGGCTTTCTGAAGCCGGCGGCCGCCCCGTTCACGCGCCCGCCCTCGTCGCTACGGCGATGACGCGCCTGGTGTTTGCGATGGGTGCCACCGCCATCGACCTGCCGCGCGAACGCCGCGGCGAGATCATCGAACAGCTGGTCGAAATGCTGAAGATGATCATGATCGGTGCGCATGTTTTGGCCGAGCACGAATTGCGCTGAGCGGATGATGCCTTGAAAAACGCCAGCCTATGGCGTCGTAAAGCGTTCGGTCATCCAATCCGAAAGATCGCGGATTTCCTCGGCGCAAACGGAATGCGGCATCGGGTAGCGGCGCATGGCGACCTCCATGCCAAGCACCCTCAAAGCCTCGGCCGATTTCTGCCCCGCCGCGAGCGGCACCACCGCGTCCTGCGTCCCGTGCGCCATGAACAAGGGCGTGGCCAGGCCGGCTGGCGTTGCTTCGACGGCAGTGTCTGTGGCCAGCGGAAGGTAGGTTGAGAGTGCAGCGAGGCCAAGAAAAGGCTGCTGCCGCCGCAGTCCCGCCGCCAAGGAAACAGCCCCGCCCTGCGAAAAGCCGGCGAGGATGATCCGGCTTGCCGGAACGCCGCGGTCGCGCTCGCGGGCCACCAGGGCATCGACCTCATTGATCGCGCGACGCACCCCGGCGGCGTCCTCACGCACTTTGCTGAAATCGAGGCTGACGATGTCATACCAAGCGCGCATCGCGTGGCCGTTGTTGATAGTGATCGGCATCACCGGCGCATGCGGAAACACGAAACGCAGGGCCGGCCAGTCGCGGCGCACCAGTTCGGGCACGATCGGCGCGAAATCATGGCCGTCGGCACCGAGCCCGTGCAGCCAGATCACCGAGAAAACCGGCTTCGCGCCAGTGGTGGTTTCGATCGTCTCAAGCATCGCGCCGGTCATCGCAAGAGGAAGGACGCGGCATTGTGCCCGAGCGCGGCACCACTGCCAGCGATGACGCCTCGGCGGCACAATGGGCCGATGAGCACAACGCCCCACTGGCGCCTCGACGACGCCCAACCCATCGCCACCCTAGCCGCGCAGGGATTCGTGCGCCTGTCACCGCGCGCAACCTTGAGCCTCGCGGCCATCGACGACGCCGCACTCACGCGCCTCGCCGCGTATTGGGCCGATTTGCCACCCGACGCACACCTGCGCGATGGCGGCCATTACCGTTTTCGCCGCCATGCTTCGCTCGTGCTATCCGACGACGGCCGACGCATTGCGCGCCGCGTTGAGCGCCCACATTGGCAGCCCACCGACTACAACGCGCTGCACGGCGGCTACGAACGCTGGTTCGCGCCGGTGCTCGATGCGACCCTCGACGACCCGAGCTTCCTCAGCCTCGTCACCGCCCTAGGTGCGGTCTGTGCGGCGGCGGCTGGACACGCACTGCCCTTCGTCGAAGTCCATCAGTTCCGCATCGACACCGCCGCCGGCATCGGCCGTCCAACACCGGAAGGCGCGCACCGCGATGGCGTCGATTTCGTGGCGGTCGCTCTGATCGACCGTCGCGCCGTGCGTGGCGGCGAAACGCGCGTGTTCGAGGCCGATGGCCCGACCGGCCTGCGCTTCACCATGGTCGAACCGGGCACAGCCCTGCTGCTCGACGACGTCCGGATGATTCACGAAACCACGCCACTGCAACCCGACGGCGCAGCCGGTCATCGTGACACCCTCGTACTCACTTGGCGACGAACCGGCTTTCTCGACCCGCCGACCGAAGCCAAGAGCGGCTGAGCGGCCCCTCGGGCACAACGCATCGGCGATGACGGAATCGCCACCGACGGAATTCCGACCGATTCACGTCACCGGTGCTGGCACGAATCTTGCTTTGCTTCATAAGCAAGCCCCTGCCAGAGACCGCCATGCTCGACCTGACCGTCCCCAGACCAGCCGAATCCACAGCCACCGCGCCGCATCCGAATGCATCCGCCCTGCAAAACGCCGCAATGGACGAGCCGGGCATTTTCAAAGGCTGCCGTGGCGTGGACGGCCCACTCCCGCGCGGAACCAAAACGGCCATCCTCACCTACCTCGCCAAACCCAACGACCCCGCTTGGCAGCGCTTACGCGAGCACGCCATCACCGGCGCGACCACCCTCGGCGACGCTTGGGCGTTGGCAAATCCCGGCGCAACGCAGCGCTTTCCGACTTCCGCCGAATTGATCCGCGCGATGCGCTTTGCGGTCGTCGCGCAGTGGCGTAAGGACAGCCCATGCGTGAAACCAAAGTCGGGCCGCCCTATGAAAACATGGATTGGCCACTGAACTGATGGCGTCAGTGTTCTGCTAGCCGCCAAGCTGGACTGGCGCGCAACCTTCCCCCGTCAAGCGGGCAGTTCGAAACTAGAGCTTCTGCTGGCCTCGTGTTGCCTGCTGGAAACATTGCGGCACCTCGCGAACCAGACGCTTCTTCGGCTTGATCCGCAGGTTCAATTCCAGATCCCGATAGATGCGATACACGCGCTTCTGGTTCCAGCCGAAGCCCTTCACGTTGCGGATGTGCAGAAATCCCAGCGTTGAGCTGACGCCCAGCTCGCGGCACAGCTCAGTAACCGGCGTGCCGACCTCGGCGCGCTTCAGCACTGTGATGATCTGGCTGTCGGTGAATGGGGACTTGCGCATGGGCTCCTCGCTTTCGTCGGGAGCCATCCTCTCAACTTTTAGCTGGACCGAAAATCGACCGGCAGGTCAGTTGCTAGTGATGGGGGTGGGGTGTATAAACACCTATACACCAATACACTGATCTGGAGAACATCATGAACACCGTTCGCTGGAACGTCGCCGTGTCGCCGGATGTGGATCAGTCCGTGCGCATGTTCATCGCTGCGCAGGGCGGCGGTCGCAAGGGCGACCTGTCGCGCTTCATTGAGGAAGCCGTGCGCGCCTACCTGCTGGAGCGAGCCGTCGATCAGGCCAAGACCGCCGCCGCCGGCATGAGCGAGACGGAGTTGACCGATCTTATCGACGAGGCTGTGCAGTGGGTCCGTGAGCACTGATGCGCGTCATCCTCGACACCAATGTACTGCTCGGAGCGCTAATTTCGCCACAAGGGCCGCCCGATGCAATCTATCGCGCCTGGCGCGCGGCGCGCTTCGAACTGGTGACATCGGCGGTGCAGCTCGATGAGCTGCGGCGGGCGAGCCGCCACCCTAAGCTCAAGACCATCTTGCCTGCGCATCGCATCGGCACGATGGTCAACAACATGCAGCGCGCCATTGTTCTGACGCAACTACCGCCGCTGCCGGATGGCATCGAGGCGAACGATCCAAACGATGCTTTCCTGCTGGCGATGGCCTTGGGCGGCGAGGCCGACTACTTGGTGACAGGCGACCGCCGCGCCGGGCTGCTGCAACGCGCCAGTATTAGGCGCACGCGCATCGTCACGCCGGCCGTCTTCTGCGTCGAGACGCTTTGAGTAAT
>BBPE01000105.1_pt4 | contig 22484 bp, 27 predicted proteins | sample 1344301 | NCBI WGS metagenome assembly BBPE01 (sample SAMD00019089, study PRJDB2971) | groundwater metagenome | isolation source: The Cedars highly-alkaline
CTTTTCATTCAAGCATATAACTGTGCGCTCGGCTGGCGAACGCGACCCTGACGATGAGGGCGTTGCTGGTATGAGTGCAGCCAAGATGCGAGGATTTGCGGCCAGTGGTGACTTAGAATCATTCAAGCATGGACTGCCCGCGAATATCAGAGGGTCGGCATCGGCAATCATGAAAATGATTACCGAGGCCATCGAGCATGAAGTGGTTGTTTATGACCTAGACGAAGCATCGTTGAGTGTATCAGATCGACTGAGAAAGCGAGCGCAATTCCGCCGCCTCAAGTCTCGAATCAAAATCTCAATCAAGCGCGCAAAAATGCGTCGCGCTGGTGCGCCTGTGATTGAAAGGCGCGCGAAGCGTGCCGCGAGAATGCTCATGAGACGCCGTTTTTCTGGCGGAAAGAAATGGAGCGAGCTATCCCTCGGCCAGCGCGTGTCAATCGACAAGCGACTGAAGAACAAAGGCAAGGTCGTCACGAGGCTGGCAAAGCGCCTAGCGCCGAAACTGCGCAGAGCGGAACAAAGCCGCAAGCTGGGTTCTAATTTCGTCGGCCTTGCATCCCTGAATAAGAAACCACAGCAGACGAAGGCAGCCGCGCCCAAGCCACAACAACAACAACAAAGACCAGCTGATTCAGCATCGACACACAAGCGAGTCAACGAAGCAGTCAATGCGAGTCTGTTGATGGTCGCGTTAGAGTATCAGCCTTTCATCGCCGAGGCCGTTTTCGAGAAGCTGTTTGATTTGGCGAGCGCAAATCAGGTGCCGCTCGAATATGCAGTCGAGCAATTTCGTCTGGGATATGCTGCTGGAGGATTGCGCGAATCGGAAGGGTTTGCGCGTCTGCATTCTGCGCTTCATGAAGGCGTCGCTGCATATCTAACCGAAGGGGCCACAACGACGCACGCGGCTGCTGCCGAAACTACCAAAGCCCTTCTTCAAGAGCTTATGACGCACAACGCGCGTCCCACCACTGGAAACTGATACCGAGAGAGGATTGCAACCAACATGAAATATACTGAACTGTTTGAATCGCTGCGCGCATCTGTACTACAGAAGATCGAGGAAGTCAAGAACAGCGTCTCTCTCGACGAAGGCCCGCACCAGCCTAAGTCTGAAGGAGAGAAGCGATTCATGGCCCTACATCGGGTAACGACGAAGGGGCATCCCGTCTCTACAGACGATCAACACACTGCCACGTCTGTGACCAAAGACAAATCCAAGCTAGCGTCGTATCATGAAGGTGACGATGAAGAAGCATACAACGCGGCACAGGGAATCAAGCCCGCCGCCGACGCACCGACAAAAGGAGCGCGCGGCAAAGTCAACGAAGGGCGCTTCAAGGATATTGACATCGAAAATCAAGAGCGCGCCGAGCGCGAGCAGGAACGCCAAAAGAAGGCACCTAGCGCCCTGAGTAGGTTAGTTGCTGCCGCGAAGGACAAGAAGAAAGCCAACAGCGGTGAAACTCAGACTAAGAAGCCAGCAGTCAACGAAGGCCTTCGCCATTTTACAGATAAGAAAGGCGTGAAGTGGGATGACGAAGGGCGCAATACTAGAGGCACAGGACGCGGCGACAAAGATGAGCAGGCAGCCCTGGCGAATCTGAAGCGCGTTGCAGCCGATCTAGGTGGCGGCAAGCTATTTTTCGATGTTCCATTCAGCCAAAGAGAAGCAGCCAAGAAAGAAGGCATGGAGTTCAGTAGTGCATTGAAGCTATGGTATCATACAGATAAAGACAGAGCAGCCAAATCTAAGTTCAAACTGCTGACGACTTCCGAAGCTAGCTAAATAATTCAACTAGCCATCACATAAGATCAGGGGAATATAAATGCCGAGCTGGAACAATACAGACGTTGCGCTGTCAGCGCCACTTCAAAAGCTAAACATCAGAGGCGCTACAGTCAGAACTGCGCGTGGACAATTCGGCAACACCACTAGCATTGGCGTTTTTGCCGCCAATGCAGCGGAAGTCGCGGCCAATAGAAACGTAGCTCATCAAGGATGGCAGCTTCGCCAAACCCTCAGCGGCCCCGATGGCCCGCGCGAGCGATTTGAAACACTAGTGGCAATGCGAATCGTCGGCGCTGATGCACTCGATGACGCCATTCTTCCTGACGCATAATAATAATGCCCAATCGCGTCACCGAAGAAACGTTTCTTCTCTTTGCGGCAAGGCACTACAACTCAAACTCCGTGTTCAAGAGTATGGACGAGTTTCGAGAGGACTTGTCAAGAGTGAAGTATATCAAACGACTCATCACTCGCTTTAGGGCGGGTGATGAGTTGCGCGACCGCCTGATTCTCAATCACATGATTGTTCTGTACAACACGTTCGGGTCGGCGGCAACTCAACTCATTCTGACTAACACCAGCGACATTTGGCCTATTCTGATGCCATTCATGAAATATCTCGGATGGCTCCCCGACGTAGTGCATAGTATTGACAACGAAGTCATCGACACTACCAAAATCTGCTTTGACGAAGAAACTAGCAAAAGGTTGACACAGATATGATCGGCAAGGCAGTAGACCTATTCACTACATACCAGTTCATCAGAAGGCTCGTTCTTCCATTCAACAAATGGAAGGCGTTTGAACTCGGAGTGATCGACGCCGATGGTAATGTGCTGAAGCCGCGATCAGAACGCACCCAGTCTGAAAAAGATGCATGGGGATATTTTGATGTTCTGGCCGCCAACCTAAAGAAGCTGCTCGGGAAGCTCCCAGGTGGCAAAAGTTCAATCGCGACATACTCGGCAGCATTTCTGCTGCTGAATGAAGCACATGAGATTGACACAGACGAAAAGTTACTGACTGCGTTTCTGGATGCGCTCAAACTCGTCGAAGATGGAGTCGTGACAAATGTCGCGGCTTCGGGTGAAGTCGCTGGTCTGACTGGCGACCCGCCCGTATTCAACCACGGCGCAAGAAAGACGAAATATCTCCGCAGACGCGACAAAAACGACGACAGCAAGAGAGTCGTAATCAACACAGCCGACATACTTCCGAGGTGATTCAACAATGGCTATTCCTCAATTAAAACTAGCTGGGGTATTTCTGCGATCTAATCTGACCGCAGTTAAAATCATAGCTGTACTTTTATTGATCGCTGCTTTGTTCTTCGGTGGATTCTACTACGGCCAGCGGTTTGCCGATGGCGAGCACGCTAAGGCTAGACATGCCGAGCTTGTAGAAAAGCAGAAAGCCCTAGATGCTGAGATCGTTCGCAGAAACGAACTGCAAGCAGAACTAAATACGTTGTCACAGACATTTGAAACATTCAAGCAAACAATCAAACCAGAGGTAGTATATGTCACACGACGAGTTATCGAAGAAATTGAAAAGCCTGTGTATACTCAGTGCGTCGTTCCTCCTTCTGGCGTGCTCCTCCACAATGAAACCGTCGATAGGCTCAACGCTGCCAGACGTGACCGTTCCTGAGTCGCTGCTACAACCATGCCCAGAGCTTCAGCGCCTTCCCGAGGCCGCTACCACGACGATGGGTGATTTGTATGAGTTCGTCGTGACTCGGGTGTATCCTCAAGCAGTAGAATGCGCGGCCAGCAAAGACGATCTAATCAAGGCCACTCGCGTATTACAGGACAGACTAAACCAGCGATGAACGGCCACTCTGTAGAAACTAGAGTCGCCCTCGTTGAACATCGACAGGGCGACAATGACAATCTGATTGAAAAGTTGTCACACGCGATTCAGGCCATTCAAGACTTAGCGTCTAGTCTAAATCAAGTCATCAAGATTCATGAGTTCAAGATCGAGCAACGTATTTTGGCCGAGCGTGATCTGTATGACACAATCGAGCAGTCACAAGTTGACGTTGACAAAAGACTTTCGGCGGTTGATGACAGAATCAACAAAGCAGTCGCGCGGGTGGAAGTTCAACTCGAAGCGACGCATCAGGCCATCGCAGAATCGATCAACAAGAATCTTGAACCGCTGAAACATTCAGTCACAAAGCTGGAAGATCAGGTGCAGACGTATCGCTACTGGACATGGGGAGTCACTGGTGCGCTGATCGCGCTGTCGTTCTTTATTCCTGGTGGTCTGGGAATCGTTGGAGCACTTCTGCGTATCTAAGAAGTATCGCATTCATTACTGTTGATGGTGAAAGTATTGCAGTCATTACGCCATCATCCAACGTATACTTTATGATAGGGCACCTAGACACTATTTTATGCAGTATTCCTTATTCTGGAATACAGAATATCAACGTATTTCTGTGGTGTATATCTCCCTTGCCGCATAAGCAATAATACTGACTATTTTATTGCTAGGTGGTCTAGTTTAGTATGGTAAGACGCAGGAAGCAATAAACTGTAGGGTATCATACCTTGTGATGTTCTGGAGTGTACGTACACAATGGCTATCGGCACTGACATTCAGTATGCGAATCTTCTAGGTCAAAGACTAGAACGGTTCAAGGTCGTTAATCAGTCTCCTTATACTGCGAACTGTCGTTGTCCTTTTTGCGGGGACTCGAAGACGGACGCGCGAAAGACTCGCGGCTTCTTGTATACGAGGGACGGCGCGGTACAGTTCTTTTGCCACAACTGCAAAGAGAGTTGTTCGCTCGGCACTGCACTAAAAAAGCTCAACTATCCGCTGTTTGAAGAATACCGCCTAGAGCTTCTAAAGCAGACTGGTGCGTTGTCCGCAAGAAAGAAACGTGCTGTTGTTGTTGTTGTAGAGTCCACTGCCGCATTCACGCCAACTATTGAGAAGTTCGCCAGGCGTCGGCATCAAAACGATTCGCGGTTCGACGCCTTGATTAAGGTGTCGAGCCTTCCGCTGGGTCATATGTGCAAGAAGTATGTCGAGTCCCGTCGGATTCCAGCCGACAAGCATTACCTACTCTACTATATCGAGAAGTTCAAAGCATTCACAAACACGCTGATTCCCAGCAAGTTTGATGATCGCTCGCTTTTAGCGGATGGCCCTCGTTTGGTAATTCCATTCTTCAAGCCAGACGGAACTATCTTTGCGTATCAAGGACGCGCTCTTAGTCCTTCCGCCAAGGTTCGCTATATCACAATAGTGATCGACGAGACATACCCGAGAATATATGGACTCGAACGAATCGACCCAGCAAGTCCAGTCTTCGTCTTTGAGGGGCCAATCGACAGCTTGTTTATACCAAACGCTGTCGCGCAGGCTGGCGGTGATAATGCTGATATTTGGGACATTGCCCCGAGGAAGAATCTTGTATTTGTGTTTGACAATGAACCAAGAAACCCTGACACTGTTGCAAGAATGGAGAAAGCCGCCGCCAAGGGCGGATCAGTAGTTGTATGGCCGTCTAAAGTCAAAAGCAAAGACGTGAATCAAATGATTCTCGCGGAAACCCTTACCGCGCAACAAATCTTAAGTATAATCAACTGTAACACTTACGCGGGGCTGGCCGCGACTGCCGCTATTCAACACTGGAGTAAACTGTAATGTCCGTAGAGCAAAAGGTTTGGATTTCTAAAGTCGAAGAAGACGAAGGCGATCTGGTCGTGTCATTTGAGCCAGGTCTGCTCGCCGCGTTGGGTTGGAAGGCGGGTGATGTTATTCTATGGGCCGAGCCAAGCCCTAACGGTACAGTCATGCTAAAGAAGGTGTCAAAGCAATGAGCTTTGTAACAAAGCGAAGCGGCAAGAAAGAAGCTCTGGACATGGACAAGATTCATGCGGTGGTTCAACGCGCATGTGAAGGACTAGATGTATCGGCGTCCGAGATTGAACTTCGGAGTAAGGTACAGTTCGCACCTGGGATTAAAACCGCCGCGATTCATGATCTGATCGTTCGTGCCGCTGCTGACCTAATATCAGAAGATGCTACAGACTATCAGTACGCTGCTGGGAGGCTACTCGCGTTTGGAATCCACAAGCAAGTATTTGGAACTAGCGCAGAAAACCCACCAAAACTGTCTGAATGGATTTTGTCTAGAATCGACGACAACATCTATGACTCCGCGTTTGCGACCAAAGTCACACCAGCCGAGTGGTCAATTATTGACGCGGCGGTAGACCACTCAAAAGATTCGGACTACACTTACGCGGGGATGATGCAGTTCTTCACGAAGTATCTTCTGCGTAACCGAGTTACAGGCGAACTGTACGAGACGCCGCAATTCGCATTGATGGCAATTTGTGTGGCCGCCTTTATGAATGAGAGCAACAACAAGCTAGACCTTGACGCGGTTTTGTATTTGTATGAAGCCCTATGCGAGGGGCGGGTTTCGCTGCCCACGCCCATCATGGCTGGACTGCGCTCGCCGCAGAAGCAGTTTTCTAGTTGTGTGCTAATCGAGGCGGCAGACAGCCTCGATTCAATCAATGCGTCCGCTGCCGCTATCGTGAAGTACGTCAGTCAGAAGGCGGGAATTGGAATCGGAGCGGGAGTCATTCGCCCACAAGGCGCGCCAGTGCGCGGCGGCGATACGGCACACACGGGCGCTATTGGGTTCTTCAAGCACTTCTACTCCGCGATTGGGTCTTGCAGCCAAGGCGGCGTCCGCAAAGGCAGCGGAACTCTTGCGTATCCTATCTGGCATCTGGACGTTGAAGATTTTCTAGTCCTCAAGAACAACAAGGGCACAGAAGAGACGCGAATCCGCCAGCTGGACTACTCGGTGCAATTCAGCAAGTTGTTTTATGAGCGTCTGATTCAAGGAGGCAACATTACACTGATGGCTCCAAACGCGGTTCCTGGATTGTACGATGCGTTCTTCGCAGACCAGCAGAAGTTTCGGAGTCTGTATGAGGCGGCAGAGAAAGACTCAGCAGTTCGCAAGAAAGTAGTGTCTGCTATTGAACTGTTTTCCGCGTTCATGATGGAGCGAAAGGATACGGGGCGCATTTACCTTCAGAATGTTGACCACGCGAACGACCATGGATCATTTGATCCGTCTGTGGCTCCAATTCGCATGTCGAATCTTTGTGTTGCTGGTGATACAATGGTCACAATCAAGTTGCCAACTGGTCAGATCGAAGATATCAGAGTCGATGAACTCGCTCGGTATGTGTACTTCGACAACATCGATATCAAGGCGTATTCCGCATTCGCGGACAAGGTTGACTTTTATCCACTTTCCGCTTGGGCGAAAACTTCACCCTCCAAGAAGGTGCTTCGAGTCCGCGACGGGGCTACTGGATTCAGCATCGTTTGTACGCCCGATCATAAGTTATACACGACCAATAGAGGCTGGGTCGAGGCCAAGGATTTGCTCAGCGATGACCGCCTGTTGACTGACTTGAGAGCACACACACGCGCGCAGACGGCACTATAGATAAACAACACAGGGGCGATGAGCTGCCCCGCGCATTCAGAAAAGGAAGAACAGTGCATGGCAATCGTTGAGTATTTGGAAGAACCAGTATCAGTCTATGATCTTACCGTTGATGGCGTTCATTGCTTTTTTGGTGGCGGAATACTGGCCCACAACTGCCAGGAGGTAGATTTGCCCACCAAGCCGCTTCGGGATATACATGACGCGGCAGGCGAGATTGCTCTTTGTACGCTGGCTGCACAAAACTGGGCCGCGTACCATAGCGCCACTGACCCTAAGATGCGAAAGGATGCGTTCATTCTCGTGCGTCTTCTCGACAACATTTTGACGTATCAAGATTACCCAGTCGAAGCAGCGCGGTTGGCTACTATGAATCGCCGCCCGCTGGGTGTTGGTATCACAAACTTCGCATTCTGGATGGCCACCCATGGGTTCTCATACGATGATGTTTCTGATCTTTGCCTTGCTAAAGTTGATGCGTGGGCGGCGCACTGGTCGAAAAACCTGATTGACGCCAGTATTGCACTCGCCAAAGAGCGCGGTGCATGTCCTCTGGTCGGGGAGACGAAATACAGTCAAGGTATTGTGCCATGCGACACGGCAAAGAGCGACGTTGCTGAACTTGTCGCGGCGACCTCAACAGTTGACTGGGAGACTACGCGAGCGAATCTGAAGGCTACAGGGATTCGCAATTCTACGCTAATGGCGTGCATGCCGTGCGAAACATCGGCTTTGGTGAGCAATCATACAAACGGAATTGAGCCGATTCGTGCGTTCGTCACGAAGAAGAAAAACAAGGATCAAGTAGTTCCAGTTGTAGCTCCAGGCATTTACCACCCTAGATGGAAAAAAGGATATTCGTTGCTATGGGACATTAAGTCCCCGCGTGGTTATCTAAAAATCGCCGCAGTGCTACAGCGATACATTGACCAAGGTATTTCAGTAAACACGTCATATAATCAGGAGCATCATTCAATCGAGGGAGGGATTCCAATGTCAATCCTACTCGGCGATCTGCTGTTCTTCTATAAGTACGGCGGGAAGCAGCTGTACTACATGAATACAAACGACGGCGCTGGTGAGATTCGATTTGATGCGACGACGACGCCAGCTCAGCAAGAACCAACGGGCGACGCAGTCTGTGACAGTTGTGCCGTATGATGTCTAATTTTTCGCGGCACACATCCATGCGTCCGACTACTGTAGATGGAGTTGGGCCTTGGCACTGGGTCAATTCGGATTCAGGTGCATGGGATGGCCCAGTCGATGATTGGTTGACTTCCCACAAGCGGCTGTATTTGGAGCTTGTGGAAAATCGTAGGTGTGTAGTGCAGGCTGGCGGCAATCTCGGCCTATACCCGCGCCTGCTTTCCGAACTGTTTGATGTTGTGTACACGTTCGAGCCAGACCCGCTGAACTTCCATCATTTAGTTTTGAATTGCCAGCGCGAAAACATCATCAAGATTCAGGCAGCTGTTGGCTATGACCTAGACCCCGTAATAGTCGAGCGTCTGACTATGGAAAATGTGGGCATGCATCGCGTAGTCAAAATTGAACATCCTGCGATTCCTCAGCTTCGCATTGATTTTCTGAATCTCAGGATTTGCGACTTGATTGCGCTAGACGTAGAGGGATACGAGTTTAATGCTTTGCGCGGCGCTGAAGAGACGATAGATAGGTGTAAGCCTGTCATCGCCACGGAACGTCCGACGAGTGATGTGGCTGAGTTTATGCGTCGAATGGGATACAAGGCAGCAGCAGAATCTAAAATGGATGTGGTCTGGACGCCGCGACCGAAGAAAGACGCCACGGAGAGTATATGAGTGTGTTTCAAGTAGTTCAATCCACAGCGCATACCGACAGACCTATGTTTTTCGGCGAGCCAGTCAATGTCGCGCGTTACGAGAAAGTTCGCTATCCCTTCTTTGATAAACTACTAGAGCGCCAGCTGGGTTATTTTTGGAGGCCGCAAGAGATTGATCTCACACGCGATGCGGGAGACTTCAAGAATCTTCTGCCACATGAAAAGCACATTTTCACGTCCAATTTGAAGCGGCAGATTCTTCTCGACTCGGTGCAGGGCAGAGCACCAACGGCAGCGTTTGCTCCGCTCGCATCGCTTCCAGAGATAGAGGCGTGGATTCAGTGGTGGGCTGCTATGGAAGTGATTCACTCGAAAAGCTATTCGCATATCATTCGGAATGTATACTCCAATCCATCTAAAGTGTTCGACGGAATGCTAGAGATTCAAGAGATTGTAGATTGCGCCAAGGACGTATCAAAATCTTACGATGACCTAATTGCATTCAACGTGAACATGAGTCCTCATTATCCGCCGCTCGATCATGTATTTGAATGGAAGCGTGCGTTCTGGCGTGCAATGAATGCAGCTAATGTTCTGGAGGGAATCAGATTCTATGTGTCGTTTGCGTGTTCGTGGGCTTTCGCCGAACAAGGCAAGATGGTCGGAAACGCCAGTGTAATCAAGCTGATCGCGCGTGATGAAAACCTACACTTGGCTGGGTCGCAGAAAATACTCTCATTGCTGGTAGATGAGGACGACGACTTTAAGCGCATCGAACTGGAAGAAACGAACAACATGCGTGCGATGTTCCATAGTGCAATCGAACAGGAGAAGCAATGGGCCAAGTATCTGTTCAAAGATGGGTCGATCATAGGCCTAAACTATGACATGCTGTCTGCGTATATTGATTGGCTTGCGGCTAAGCGAATGAAAACTGTAGGCCTGACGCCATTCACACCGCGAGGCGTGAATCCGCTTCCGTGGACTGAAAGTTGGATTGGTGGGTCTGATGTGCAGGTAGCCCCGCAGGAAACTGCCGTTGAATCATACGCAGTGGGGGCCATTCAGCAGGACGTGTCTCGCGACACATTCAGCGGGTTTGCGTTATGAAGTTCGTGGGAATAGACTACAGCATGAACTCCCCCGCTATATGTCTACACGACAAGACTGCGGGCTCAGTCGAGTTTCATTATCTGACGACGACAAAGAAATACGAAGGTGTATTCAAGTTCAGCAACGGATGGGAATGCACAGGACATACACTTGACTGCGGCCCTTCTTGGTCATCCGACCAAGAGCGGTTCTCTGCAATCAGCGGATGGGCATTGTGGGTTATTAGAACTAGACTTTTCGGGAAGCCGACCTCAATAACCATCGAAGGGTATGCGATGGGGTCTAAGGGTCTGGTGTTCAACATCGCGGAAAATACAGGCCTGTTGAAGTATAAACTATGGCTGGGTGACTACAAGTTCAACATCGCCGCACCGAGCGCAATCAAAAAGCTAGCAACAGGGAAGGGGAACGCAAACAAAGAGGCGATGGACGAGGCATTCACGCTTGAAACTAAAATAAACGTCAAGGCGACGCTCGGCGCGTCCGCGAGTTCTTGGAATCCTAGTTCCGACATTATAGACGCATACTATATGATGCGATACAGTGAACTCGTGTATAGCACTTCCAAATGAGGAACACACACCATCATGACTAACGAAATGGGCGAGTTGGTAGTTGAGATTTTTACAGTAGAAGCAGGAGCTATTCCGCGCGGTGGTCGTCTGACAGACTTCGTGGTGGACAGCCGCATATGGACTTCAGTCAATATGTCGCATCGAGCGCGCGAGATTACAGAAAGGCCGTCACTGCTGTATTGGCTCTATCTGGAACTAGGCGGATGGGATGACTCGACAGCAAGCGCCACAATTCTGTTGAACGACGTGGCGATGGAACGACTATCACAGAAAGTTGAGATTCCTGCGTTTCGGTCATTCCTGAATGCACTCGAAAGTAGCATGAGTTGCTATGCAGTAATAACGCGGCGTGGACAGAACTGACCGCACAATAAAATCCGAGCTAAGATAGTTCTTATCGTTGTATGAAGCAACAGTGCGTCGGGCAAGACGACGGGGGCAGTACCCGTCCATTTCCACCACTGGGGGAATGAAATAGTATCGATTGACGATTATATCTGAAGCGGACAACGCGCTAGGCGACGAGCGTAAATCGCGCAAAACCATAAACGCAAACTACAGCGTCTATCCTCAAGCACTTGCTGCTTGAGTCATGATTCGTCTGGTTACATGATTACCGATCAACCAGACTAACAATGAAGGGCCGACTAACAATCGGCCCTTCATTTTGACTAGCGGTTTTTGAGCATCCGCGCCCTATACTCTTGAAAGTCAAATGTTACAGTGGCTTCCACATATTCGACTATTGACGCCTGTGTGTTAAACTCAAGCGGCGTGAGATTGTTCGGAATGAGGTCAACAAACGTCAATTCCATAATGGGGACGCGGGCGCTGTTGAGAACGATCAGCGTGCCGTCTGTGCGAAGGCCTCGTCCGACTCGCGCTTCGCCCTGCTCCTCTAACAATCTGCGCTGGTTGAAGTTGTTGGGGAAGCCAATTCCTACCATCCAATCATGCACTTCGGCCCAGTTGGACAAATCTTCGGCAACTTTGAATGAAACCGACAAGTCTTCGTATTCTAGTTTATCCGCGCCCGCGTTGAATCGCCGAAACGGAGTCTGAACATCAGTTCTGTTTAGGCTCATCCCTGGGATATTAGCCCGCGTCACATGCCAGTTGACATTAGGGAGGCGTTCGATCTGAAACTGAAACCCGATACTGGATAAAAAGTTTGGGTTTGACGGTTGTGTGGCTAGGCTCATTTATGAAACGCTCCATACAAACAGTGCATCATTTCATGCCCGAGGGTCATGACATTGTCGTCTAGGTCACGCCTTGGTTGTAGAATGTGAATCTCGCAATAATTCGTTGTCTTAGTCCAGCCCGCGAATCCAATCATACCCTCGGGTGCTGGTTTACCGCTGACTTCGCGCTTGGCTGCATGTAGATCACGCAGCGAGTCGTGTGTGATGACTTTGATTCTCAAAGTCTCGCCCGTTCTGTCAAACTCTTTGTCAATACCAGTCGGTGGGCTGCATCCAATAAAGAACACGCTCATGAATACCAAGGCGAGTGTTATGAATAATGTACGCATTGTGGGTGCAGTGCTCTTTGTGATTGACCGAACTATTTAGTGCGAGTTCAACTTATATTTGTAGTTGCCGCAATCATAGACCTTGAAGAACCCGTTGCTCTCCATTATTGAAGTTTCGGTTTCCGCTAGATTGATTGCCTTCCCCAAGAACGCTTGTAGCTTGTGCTTTTGGGTCGCCATGCGGTTGAATCTGTTCGCCCCTTTGACCCAGTAGTATGCGGGTGGGGTTTCTCCGATCAACTCCCCTCCGCCGATTGTCGAATACGCCGCACCCATCGGCGAATATCGTTTGTTGGCGTATGAAGTCATTTCGCCGCATCCATCAAGCAACCGCGTCAATCCGCCGACCACTTGTGTATTCAATTTTGACGCATATCGAATTAGTTCGCGTTCACCCTTCTTGAATCTAGACGCTCCGATTGAAACCGCAGCAACGCATTCGCCGCGCGAATCACACAACCCGATATGTTGCTTGGCGACCGCAAACCCGTCGATATGGTTGCCGCCAAAGAACGCCTTGGCTTGTTTGGCAGTCAGCCCAGTTTTGTTCAGCTGGCGCGCATACCACCGAGTATCATATAGCCCTAGCTTGGATTTGATGATAGACTTGACGATGGCTTGGTTCTCAATCCATTCATCCTCAAACACACATATAAGGCGTATACCATTCTGTTCGGCAAGTTTCTGTTTCTCGATGGACGATTTCCCTCTGTGCCAATACAATCCGTCGTACTCAATCCCGACCTTATAATCGGGGAGGTATACGTCTATCTCTTGCTTCGTTGGACTGAGTAGCGTTCTTACGTTGCGCTCGACGCGAATGTCAATTGACTCAAGCCAGGCAGCAAGACTTCGCTCTCCACCCGAAGATGTCATCGGCGCGTATGCAGTCCAATCAAACCCAATTCTTTGCCACCAAGAATAAGTCGTGCATTGGTTCAATCCAAAGTTGTCACGCAGGGACGCCACTGACTCTCTGGACAGCAAATCGACCCAGAACTGATGGTCTCTGAATGGATTGTCACCGAGGCGAGCGGACAGAGTCTGTAGGAGTTTCGCCTCATCATTCACTGCTCGCGTTTCGCGTACTTTGTTCTTGTTGGCCTGCAATTTTGAAATGTGGTCAACACCATAGCGCTGTAGTGTTGTCTCCTTTCGCTTCGACATTCTACTGGGCGCGTTTTCGGTTTGTCTAGCAGACTGGTGACTCCGAATGCCCCGATCTTTGTTCCTGCAGGAAACTCCGCACCACTTGGATGGTGCCTTGGCCTGCGCCCCGCAATAGCATAAGGGCCGCCCGAGAAGCAGCCAGTCAATTCTCTGCTTGTATGCCCACTCATCTGGAAAGGTTGATTGAGCGTCAACCCAATCAACGACGCCTCCCGCCCGCAAGGCTGATAATTGCATCAATCTGGGGTTAGATCGAAGACCTTGAAGAACTTGTATATCCATACTCAACCTTGATTCGGATTCAACAGTAGTATATAGGAAACTTAGATAAGAAAAAGCCCGCTTTCGCGGGCTTCTCTTTGTTCGGCATTTTTAGGTGCCTAAACGGCCAATTAGAGCACGTTCTGAACCAAAAATCTGCGGTAATATACGTTGCTGTTAGAGACCAGCGACCCGTCGGACGGAGTAGCGCCACCCGAGAACGGGTTAGCGACCATACCGTATCTCGTCTTAAAGCCGATACGAGGCTGGAAGGAACCAGTGTCAACTGCACGAACCATTTGTAGCGGAACGTATGGGCAGTAGAACAGGCCAGCATCATACGCGGATGCTCCCTTGTATCCTGCAATTCCGTAGTTACCGAACGCATATGGATCAACGTAAACCTTGATGCGATTCTGGATCAGACCAGCAAAGGTGTTTCCAGTTGCATCAACCTGCAAATCCGTGGCAAGCTGTGGGTTATACTCCAGAACTCCAGCCATGTTTAGGGCCGAAGCAACGTCAGCCGAGCAGATGAAGATGTTGCCCTTGCCGCGACGGGTTGCTTTGCTCAGCGCATTGCATTCGCGTTCTAGCTGGAACATCAGGCCCTTGAACTTTTCAACAGACCAGCGACCGTTGGCGTCAACGTCGAGGTCAAACACGCCAGGGGTGTTGGTGGTAGTAGCACCAGTCACGGCAGTCGCTCCGATGGTACGGACAACTTCGCGGTTGATCTCGGCAAGAACTTCGGCGACTAGGATATTGGAAAGCTCAGTCTCGGCATCTAGCCCGTGAATAGCTCTCAAATCCTGCGCAAGCTCCATCGAGTAGTCAGCGGCCAGCGCACGCGAACGGGCGGTGACGGTGATTTTCTCGAACGAGAAGCCCATTTCGGCAAACGCAGTGTTACCTGGAGAACCTAGGTGTTCAGACTGGCCTGTCGTCATACCACCAGCGAAGTTGAATTGCGCTGTGTTAGCCGATGGAGTTCCAGGAGGCGTACCGACCACATGGCTTTCGCCTAGTGATGCGTTGCCCGAGCGAACAGTAGAGAATGCAGTGTTGGCTTCGTTGTAGAAGGCTTCGGCGCCAGTCTGGTTGGAATATCTCGAACGCATAGCAAAGATCAAGCCCGTTGGGCCAGTCATTGGCTGTACGCCGCAAATATCGTAAGCAACCAAGTTCGGCATTGCGCGGCGTAGCAGCGAGATTGCTACAGGGTCATAACCCGCGACAGGGCCAGCACCAGCAGCAGCGCCAGAGAATCCGCCCGCGCCCGAGATGTTCGTGGTGGTTTCAAGCAGTGATTGGGGGGCAGCAAACCCAGCAGAACGCATTTCGTTGACGGTGTTTTCCATCAGCTGAGCTGTGACTCTACGGCGCGATGCGTCTTTGATGGCTCCATATTCCGCGTTATCTAGGACTGGTGCCCACTTTTCCGCCAGACGTTGCGCATAGCTTTGCTGTTCGTTCAGCAGTTGTTGAACTTCGTTACTCATTTGGATCTCCTAAGGTGATACGTTATTTAGTGCTTTGTCTTTTTTGTCGGTCATTGACGCATTGTGCGTTTTGCGACGTTCAGCACAGCAGCAACATCTGGGTGAATCGTGGTGGAACTCGGGGCAGTCTTCTTTGGTTCCTCAACTTCTTCCGAAAGCATTTGAGCCGCGTTCGGCTTAGTCGTGGAAACACCGATAACTGATTCTTTGATAACGGCCATGCTGTCGGCGAATGAATCTCCGACAAACTCAACCGCGTTGGCCAATGCAGCAAAGCGATCAGCTTGCGCGGCTGTTAGCCCCTGCGATGATTCCGCAATCATTCTTTCTTTGTGTAGCCGCTTGACTTCTTCTCGCAGTTCAATGAAAGCATTTGATCGTTCATTTAGCTCCGTGCGCAGCGAATCCAGTTCATCAGCCAGCGACTCGACTACATTGACCGATTCTTCTGGAAGATCGACGTAATGTTCAGCGAACAGATTCTTCAGACCAGTCATGAAGGACGTGTTTAGCTGCTCGCGTAGCGCAGAACGAACGCCGACTCTGTTTGCTTCCATCCATTCCGTGATTACGAGTTCTAGGTAATCGTTGACGTTGGATTCAGTTTCTTCTTCGATTGTGGTGATTGCAGCAGCCAGCGCATCAGCAGCTTCTTCTTCGAGCTGCGCCGCCATCTGAGTTGTAGCAGCGGTCAACGCAGCTTCAAATAGAATCGCCGCCTTGCTGCGGAAGTCTTCCGACAAATCTTCTTGCGTCCCCAGCAGTTCGTCTAGGTCTTCCTTTACGATCTGGCCTGGTGTGATTTTCGCGAGCGTAGGCATAGGCTCACCTGCATCTTTCTTGCAAGGCCCGCCCGCGTGTTCTAGCGTAGACTTATACACCTTCGAGAGCGTATCTTTGTCCATTCTGTGAGCAGCCGAAACGATTGCACCGATCATTCCCGATTTGGTGATGGTCGGCATTGGCTCGGACGAGTCATGATTGCTGTTTGGAAGTTTCGCCGACCCTGTAGTTACAGGACTTGGAACTGTGCTGTAACCGTCGTCGCTACGAAACTCTTCCTGTACTTGGTTCTTACTCATTAAAATGTTCTCCCTGCGGATACGCTTAGTTAGTTAATCTGGTTTTTGAGAGTTTGTATCATCTCAGCGGCTGAGTTTGGAGACAAAATCGTTGAACGCTTTTAGTGCTGCTTCTGATAGCTTCTTCTTATCGGGAGAGCGCGATGCGCGATCCAGTTGAGTCTTATACTCAGCTGCTTGAATCTGCGTTAGGTTTCCGTTCTCATAAATCCATTCCGCCGATTCATAAATCCCGTTGACGAATGCAGCAGGTGCTGATGGGTCATGAACAATATCAGCAGCAGTGAACAGCTTGAAGTCGTCTTGTACAATTTTTGCGCCGTTTGATTCGCGCAAAGACCCTACGCCCCGCGAGGACACTCCAAACTTAACTCCATCCTCGACCAAGCCGCGAACCAATGCGCCAAGGGGAGTTGAAGTTACCAGCGCCTTGCCTCTCCAGTTTGATCCTTCTTGACGCAACTCTTTGATGAGAATACAGGCACGTTCTGGATTGACAATCGGACTTGGAGGGTGGTTAAGTTCGCCGAGCGCGCGGTCTTTCTCTACATACTCCTTTATGTAGCGGTTGACTTCACGCGACATGATCTGCTCTGGATAAATGCGACCATTGCGGTTTTTGATGCCCGCTTGGAGGAACACACCTTCGATGAACATTTGCTTTTTGCCGTTGACTTCTTCGACCAACGGTGAAGTGAGTTCGGCGTCAATGCGCTCGCAGATAAGTTTCATTAGCGGCCACCGTCCACATTAGCGGGATATTTCTTGATTTCAACAATTGCAGAACCGCCAGCGACAGTAGTAACAACTACAGTAGCCGCCGAGTCGCGCGTGTCCGTCAGCCCCATCGAGGACAAGTCCCAGATACCGTTCCCTGTGAGCGAGTACAGCGTATTCGCTCCGCGTTGAATGGTAGTCGTGCCCGACCAGAGTATTTTCGTGATTGCATATCCAGTAGTGGGCAGACCTGGGAACGACCCAGGTACGTCACCGTTCGCTAGGGTGACTGTGTCCGCCCCAGCACCAGTTCTGGATATGACGAGTTTGCCGTTAGGCTGATTGACTATGATCGGCATTGTCTACAGCCTCCGAAACGCCGTTGAAAAGTTCCTTCGCTGCGCCTTCTGTTTCGTCCTCAATCGCAGCGTCTGCTAATTCAACTAGGCGAGATTCTACTAGACTCTTGAATGAAAGATAGTCACGATCTGTTGATGTTTTGAAAAAGGTCATCTTGTTTGGTTCCTGTAGAGTGAAGATTAAATGTCGCCCGCGAACCCTAACTCACGCAGACGCTTTTTGATATAAGGACGAACGTCGCCCTTGGCGTCCGTGTCCACTAGATGCTGAAGCTGATCGAACAGTTTTCCGTCGAGCATGATAGTCGAAAGACCCTTCATCGCTTCTTCGGCGGACAGGCTGGACTTCATCAGCACGCGAAGTTGACCCCAACCCTTTCGGACGCGCACTGGATTTGAAACACCCAATTCACCCCTCACGCCTTCCAATGGAGTGCCGTGTTTTACAAACTCTGTGTACGTTTTCATATATGCTTCGTTTCTGTCCGATTCAGTTGTAGTTAGCTAATTTCAACCTAGTGCGAAATTGTCGAGCTTGGTGAACAGATTTTTGCGAACATGCTCACCGACCGACCCAGGAGTCGCAGACGCAGATTCGAGCAGCGCACTCCACACAGCGGCGGCGATTTGTTGGCTATTCGCGCCTTGCGCACTTCCAGCCGTTGATATTGTGTCCACTAGGTTAGACCGCGTGGTATTTACGACTACTGTAAAGTTTCCGTCTGGTTGCACGAATGGATTACTCCCGTCTCTGCTGAAAATGTTTCCATTTACATTCAAGGCGTGATTGCCTTCCCAGAGTTTAATTCGCCAGCCGTTTTCCATGAAGTATGTACTCCCGAGGAACCGCCCAGCTGCTATCTCATCGCCCCCAATCGCGGAAAATGCTGGAAGAAACTTCGCGTTGTCCGCCAGCACCATCCATTCTTTCCAGTTGGAGTATAGGTCGATACGAACGTCCAATTGCGTGATGCCGCTGTTGACGCGAATCAGTCTGTTTGGGCCGTCAAATGTAACACTCATCACAAGCTCCTATTAAGTCGCGCCGAGCCATTTGGATGCCGATTCCAGCCAAGATCGTGCCTGTCGGAGCGAATGTGCTGGACAACCTTGCGACGGAAGTCATGCGGGCGATGGCGGTATGCGGCACGCATTCTCTTCGACGAACATTGTTTCGGTGCCCCAGTGGCAGCCGACATAGAACCTCTTCGTGTGTTTCTTGTTGCACCTGCGCAAAATCACAGATTTGAGAAGTTTCGTTCCAAGGGGGCCACGAGGGAGATATTCTGACCAGTCGCGCGAGTTAGTACCGCAGTGGTCGATACGAATTGCCCCGTGGACAACCCGATTGCAACGACGGTAACGGCAGCGTCGGTGCCGACCGTGCGACCGCCCTGGACGTTAGAGTCATACGCGAACGTGAATGGAATGGTCGCCGCGCCGCTGATGTTCCCAGAGATAGGAGTTGACGTGGCGTCTTGTACGATGATCGCGTTGGCCGTTCCGTAGTTTCTCGCACCTGGCAGCGTAGTGAAGAACACGCGGTAGATCGCCTCAGCGTCGGCGATCAGATTGGTGTTGAACGATAGAGTACCAGCAGCGACGAATGGGAATGTTCGTAGTGTGCCGCTCTGGTCAAAGAATTGAATGCGGTTGGTGTCATTCGCATTGAAGTTGTCGATATACACGCCAGTTGAAGTTACTAGAGTGTCACCGACGAACCGAAGCAGCGCGTCGGCAGTTCGTCCGTTTACTACGCCCGCGCCGATGTCAATATCTGTGTTCTGACGGAGCAAGAACTGAACTCTGGCATAGATTTGCTCAGCAGTTCTGTTGTTTCCGTTGATGATGATGCGGAACGGATGGGTCGGCCCGCCGATATTTCTGTTCTGATCTGCCGCGAAATATGTGATGTTGATTCCGCCATACGTCACAGTGTCAGCAATAATCATGGCGTCGGTCGGCGCAACCTTCAGGTCAGCGGCATTGGACAGCGGGAACCGATAGACGATGTACGTCATCTGCGTAACACCGATGTCGCTCAGCTGGCCTGACGCATATGTCTTTTGTTGCTCGCGGACGAACAGCTTGAAATAGTTTCTGGTGTCAAATGACCCAGCGCCTGCATCGCCGTTCGCTGTCGTACCGAACACCTGTACCGCTTCATTGATGACACCAGTGAACGCGAAGTTAGTCGATGCAGTCGTTGCGTTTGTCAGCTGAAAGTATGGTTGGTCGGTTAAAGCGATAGAACCAAGCGAAACAATTCCTGAATAGATGCGGTCAATGACGCCGCCAGCAGACCGCTCAACCCAACCAGCAGTACGAATGGCCTTTCGAGTAGTATCGTTGGCGGGTTTCCAGCCATTGATGAACTCAAACTGCTCGGGAGTGATGGATTCCATTGGGAATGGAAACCTGATGAAGTCGGTTGAGTTTTTCCACAACAGCTTCAACGCCGAGTACAGAGCCTGCCCTGTTGCACCCGACGATGGAAGCGTCAAGTCTCCAGCACCAGGAACTAATGAGATAGTTCGGGCGGTAGTGTTGATCAGCAACTCGGCTCCTGGTGTCGCGGCAGAGTCAAGATTACCCGCCATCAGGAAGGTTGGGTCTGTTATGATTGACATGCGTTAATTGCCTTGGAAGTAGATGACGATGGACGCGAATACAGTATTTAGGCGTTGTTGAAGTTCCGATCGGCTCGCTGTTGAATTGGAAATGAAACGTCGGATGCAGAATATGTGATCGGCAGGGTGATGTTTTCAAACCCGAGCGACGCAATGACGATGTATCCCTGTTGACCGCCGATTGAGTGATTGAAGGTGAATGTGCCGCTAGTATTTTCTACTCCAGCAATCTCAACTGCCGTAGATGGGTCAGTTCCTCTAAAGGCTCGAACTTCAGTATTGGGCTGAAGCCCAGTAAGCTCGACCGCGTTTGTGTCCAACGGATAGAGATTGTTGAGTTGCGCGGCGAGTGTTGTCACCACATCAAAACGCACGAAGCTGATCAGATTCGTGGGGCTTGCTATTGTACACTCGACTTTGATTCTGATTCTGTAGCCGACGCTAGGCGAGATTACTTCAGAGAATAGGTTCGCAGCGTTTAGTGTTCTCCAGACGCTGCTGAAGCCGCTGCCGTTGTCTAGCTGGTATTCAAACGAATGGTTGGCGGCGTTGGTGCCTGTGATCGTTGGTGCGATGTTCGCAAACCCCGTGGTCTGGAGTCTTGTTTCTTGCATTTCACATATGAAAAAATCGCCGACGGATGAAAGAATCACGCCACCCGCCGACGTGAACCCGCGACCTGGAGAAAATCGAGAACTAGTGAACGGTAAAGTGGCCGTCGTTGGTTCGTTCATAGCCAACCAGACGCGGCCCGCCGTGTCTGAAGTAAATGCACTTCCGAAGTGCGACCCGTACACTGATGCCCGCCCCACGACTCCGTTAGTTCCTCCGCCGCCGCGAATTGTAGTATTCAGAGCGTCTACTGTGATCGGGTCAACAAAATCGCCGTATACGTCTTCGAGAAGAACGTTCTTTGTTGAGTTGACCATCAGAGCGGCTGACGTTCGGGTGGGCGTCATGTAGCATCGCTGTACTCTAATGTTAGCACAGTTGCCTAGATCACCGACGATATGCGCTGGTGAATTGACTGTGCCTCCGTTCAGAAACAGGCCGCGTGTTCCTATATTTCTAACCCGCAAATCGGACGACGCAGCATAACTCACGCATCCCAGATGCGGATGGGCATTTGGGATAGTTCCGTTCAGTCCAAATCGCATATCTTCAACTAGTCCACCCACACAAGAGTTGGTGAATGCGACTGCATATAAAGGTGATGTGGTGTTCGTCGTACCGAGATAGCGGTCGCAATAGTCAAGATGGCGAATAATGGTGTCGAAGCTCGTGTTGACCATGACGTTTGAGTTTGTTGCTCGACACCGTTCGAGTGTAATGTCAGACGACTGGTTGATGTGCCAAGCAGCGCCGCTGCTTCTTGCAAATCCAACGATTCCAGCATGGCAATGCGAAAATATCTGACCGACGCAGAATGCGATTTCAATATCATGATCTGACGTCCCAGGAGCGTTACCGCGAGGCCCGCCCCATTCTACAATTTCACCGCCAGCGAAGTTTGAAGTAAGTTGCAATGAGCGGTTGTCAAACCCAGCAGCACCACCCGACATTCCAGCGCCGCCATTCCACAAGTCCAGCGCAACCGCGCACTCTGATATTTCTACCGCGTCGAAAAGCCCGACGTGATGCAGTTTGACTCTGTATGGCTGAGAAAACAAGAAATGCCAGTCGCCGTATGCATATTCGCAATCAATATCGCCCGCGTTAGTGGTCGTGAAGTCGGGGCGAGTTGAAATTGTAGCATGAGGAACTGCGTTAGTCGCGCGGGCGGCAGTCGTGCATTGCCGTAGGAATATGTTGGGAACCCGCATCCGCCTCCCAGCAGGAGGAACAAACCCCATATTGGTTGTACCGTCACTTCCAATCCGCATCTGCCCGTTGGTAGCGTTCAGCACAAATCTAGAGCGCCTATCAGTTCCCAAATTGGCGGCAACAAATCCAGCTGTTGTTTTCATGGCTGGGTAGAACTCAAATTGTAGCATAGTCCCGCCCGAGACATAAACTCCTGGGTCGTTCGCAATCTCCATTGAAAATTGAGTATTGCTGATTCGAGTTATCTTCCGCTCGCCGTTATACCCCACGGGGAGCACGCCCTCAATAGTCGCGCCCATCTTGGACTCCATGCCATGCGCGGTTGAAGTCGTAAACGTGGCCACGCCGTTGGCCCACGAAGCCGCTGTAATCAAGCGATTATTGTGCTCTATCCATAGACCTGGACATTCCGTGCCGACGCCGCCGCCGTTCGTTGGTACTTGAATCAGCTGGTTCGCCACGCCCGTCGTGACGCCGAGTTCAAACCAGCCTCCGCGAGTTCTGAACTCCCCCAGCCGAGGGATGTTAAGGTTGAACGCTTGATCTGCGACAACTTCAATCCACCCTAGCACGTCTGGGCTGGCTGCGGTTGCTGTTATACCCGTCAATGCGCCTGCCGTG
>BBPE01001177.1_pt4 | contig 22309 bp, 24 predicted proteins | sample 1344301 | NCBI WGS metagenome assembly BBPE01 (sample SAMD00019089, study PRJDB2971) | groundwater metagenome | isolation source: The Cedars highly-alkaline
CTGAGGTCGTTCGGGAAGGGATGGCATGCGGTCTGGTGTTTCGGTGCTGATGTTGGCGGCGATCCTCCTCGGATCCGGGTCCGCAGGGGCGAATGCGCCCCTGGCGGGCGGGGGGTGGGCGGAACGCGCGGGCGTGCCGACGCGTCCGACCTGGATCGGCCCGGGGATTGAGTGGACCCCCGAGGTCCGCGCGGTGGTCCGCGCGATCCGCGACGGGGCGCGTGCCGTGCCTGGGATGGATCCGGCCTTCCTGATGGCCGTGGCCTCGCGGGAAAGCACCTTCGACGGGGATGCGCGCAACGGCCAGGCGCGGGGACTCTTCCAGTTCCAGGATCGCACCTGGCTTGTGGCTGTTGGACGCTATGGGGGGCGGCACGGACGACCTGACCTGGAGTCAGCCGTGGACCTGTCAGGTGGTGGTGCGGCGGTGCGTGACCCGCGTGCGAGGGCGGCGATCCTCGCGCTGCGCGACGACCCCGATTTCGCCGCTCGCATGGCTGCGGAGCTGCTGCTGTCCGACGCGTCGGAGTTGGGTCACACCCTGGGCCGAGCGCCTCGCCCTGCGGAGATCTACGCCACCCACCTGATGGGGCTGGAGGGGGCACGGGGTTTCCTGCGCGGCGTGGCGCGGGGCGAGGGCCGGGCGGCCTACGCCGCGCTGCACCGCGACCTGGAGACACGGCGCGCACGCTACGCCGCCGTCCTCGCCACCTTCGAACCCTTCGGCGAGGCGGTGGCCGCGGAGACAGCGGACAGGTCGGCAGACAGGTCGGCGGCCAGCCCGTTTCCGGTGGCCGCCACCGCGTCTCCTCCCGCATCCGTCGTGCGGACCCGTCCAGCCGCGCCCCGCCCGTGGCGCGTGCCGCCCTGCCTGCGGCCCTGGGCCGGCTGTTGACAAGGACGGGGGAAACCGGCAAGGATGTCGGGCCTCAGGGGTGTTCCCTGAGGGTGTTGCAGGAGTGTTCCCTGTTGCGCGCGCTTCCGGCCCAAAGCCGTGGCATTTTTCTCTCCGTCCCCGGACGTGGGGGAGACGCGCGCCTGTCCGTGCCTCCCTTTCTGGGTTGGGCGGCCAAGGGCGGGACGGAGTAGGGCAACGAGGGTTCAGGAGCGTTCCACCCCGTGCCAGGCGATCGGGGTGGGATGCCGAACTTCCATCCCCCACCCTTGGGGGAAAACATCTCCCAAGATCGCGGGCATCGGGGTCGGAGTCGGGAGGCGGCCGATGGCGATGGGCGTGGTCGAGGGGATGTTTGGGCCGGCAAGGCAGGCGGCGGGTCCGGAGATGTTCCCGGCGCTGCTGCTGAACGCCGACTGCAATCCCGTGGGTCTCTACCCGCTCAAGACCCTGGGATGGCAGGACGGCCTGCGCGGGGTGATGGCAGGCCGCATGGACGTTCTGGAGGAGCACGGGTTCCAGGTGCGCAGCGCGGGCGGGCGCGAGTGGGTGCTGCCCGCCGTGCTGATGCTCCGGCGCTACCAGCGCATGGACCGCCCCGTGGCCTTCACGCGGATCGGCGTGTATGTCCGCGACCGTTTCACCTGCGCCTACTGCGGGCGGCGCTTCGGCATGCGCGACCTGACCTTCGACCACGTCGTGCCGTCCTCGCGGGGCGGGAAGACGAACTGGACTAACATCGTCACGGCCTGCCACGCCTGCAACCTGCGCAAGGGAGACAAGACCCCCGAGCGGTCGGGCATGCCCCTGCGCTTCAAGCCCTACGTGCCAAACCGGGCGCGGCTGAACGATGTCGCGCGGGAGTTCCCGCCGCCCCTGCGCCGCCTGCACCGGGCCTGGCTGCCCTACCTGGGCCTGGACCCGGACACCCCGGCGGAGACGGCGACCGAAATGGCGGCGCGGTGCCGCGAGCCGACGGCGTTCCCAAGGGACATGACGGACGACGAGTACTGGAACGCCGAACTGGACCAGGACTGAGGGACGCGGAGGAAACATCCCTCCGCGCCTACGCCCGTTGTCCGGTAAGGGCGGGTTAGGATGGCCAAACTTGCGGGAGGGACGATAAGTCGCCGTATACGTTGATCATGCTGGGCGGCGACGACGGCGCGCGCGGACGAGGAAATGATGAAGCGCATGGGCATCCCCCCCCGACGACGTCTGCTGTCGTGACCCGCTCCAGCAGTCGCGCAAGATCGCCGCCGAACCCGAGGACGCGCCCGCCCTTCCTGCCCTGGGCTGACCGGGGGCTCGTTCTCCCTCCCCCGTACGCGGGCAGCAGGCCTATCCTGGACGCATGAGCCAGGATCTCGACGCACGCTTCCTCGCCGCCCACCAGGCCGTGTGCGACCGCGCCGGCGCGTGGCGCGGCCTGCTCCCCTGGGATCTCGCACGCGCCGCCAACGAGGTGCGGGTCGCCGGCCTCCTGCTTGTGTGCCTGGGCCTGTACGGCGCGATGGCGGACAGCCTGATCCTGCGCCTCCTGTTCCCCGTCCTCCTGCTTAGCGTTCTGTTGTACGCCGTGGCCATGCCGCCCCGCCAGCGGCGGTTGACGGAACTGTCCGAACGCTGGCGGGCAGCGGCCGAACGGGGAACCCCGCAGTCCCTGCCGCCGCCGCCGTCCCTCCAGGCACGCCTCAACGAACTCTTCTGGGGCAGCCTGTTCCTCGGATGCGCGGCCTACGACCTGCTCGCCAGCGAGGTCACCGCCGGCACCGTCGGCACGCTGATGCTCGCCTGGGCATTCCCTGGCGCGGTGTACTTCGAGTCCTGCCGACCGCCACCGCCACCGCCACCAGCCGCGCAGCGCCGCCCAGCGGTCAGCCTGGAACCCCTCGCCCAGGCAGCCCCCCTCCGCCTGAGGGACTGCCGCACTTGACCGCGGCTGACCGCTCTGCTAGAACAGGCGCATGACCACCGCGATCCTGCGCTTCCGGCGATTCAGGTTCCGCCCCACGGGGGACGGGATGCCGTAGCCGCGCGACCACAGGTCAGGCCTACCGCAAACCCGCCTCCCCGACAGGGCCGGCGGGTTTTTTGTTGCCAGGAGAATAGCGATGATACGACGACGGCGATTTAAGACCCAATTAAAATACAAAGAATTTAAGTAAAAACGCGCAATATCGGCGCAAATTGAAAACCTATGTCTGCAATAATACACCAACAATTAGCGTTTTGATCAACTCATTAAAATTTTTATCTTGTAAATGCTTTGAAGGTATGGCATATACTCCAACACGGAGGGAGATGATCCCTTGGTTCTTTGAAATGTTAATCGTGGTTCTGTGGCGCGGCGCGGGTGCGTTGCGCGAAGGTTTGTTCTCGTAGCTCAGTTGGATCAGAGCGCCTGGCTACGAACCAGAAGGACGGGGGTTCGAGTCCCTCCGAGAACGCCAAGTTTGCTTGGGTAGCTCAGATGGTAAGAGCGCTGGTCTGAAAAACCAGAGGTCGTTGGGTCGAGTCCAACCCCAGGCACCACTCCATGCCAGAGTAGCTCAGATAGCAGAGCGGTGGTCCTGAAAGGCCATGCGTCGGGGATGCAAGCGCCTCCCTCTGGCACCAAATTCGTTCCTGTAGCTCAGTTGGATCAGAGCGTTGGCCTCCGAAGCCAAAGGACGGGGGTTCGAGTCCCTCCAGGAACGTCAAGATCGAAAATCTCTGTCCTCGTGTACCCCCTTGGAGGACACGAGGACAGAGATGAGATGATCAGATATGTTGTTTCCGTAGCTCAGCTGGATAGAGCACCAGATTCCTAATCTGGGGGCCGTGGGTTCGAATCCCGCCGGGAACACCACCTTCATGCCACTCTTCAAATTACCTCCGTAGCTCAGCGGAACAGAGCGGCGGCCTTCTAAGCCGCGGGTCGGGGGTTCGATTCCCTCCGGGGGTGCCATTTTCCCTTCCCCTCGACGCGTCGCGGAACCCTGGACCTGTTCAGGGGCACGGCCCGCCCGGCCCGCCCGACGGGCCATCGCGCCCCAGGTGTTCATGGGAGCGGTCGGAGCGGAACCCTCCGCCCCTGTCCTGGATCAGCCGGCAGACCGTGTCGCGCGCGTGGCGGACGACCCAGCGGTGTTCCACCTCCTCGACCATGGCGGCGGGGCGACCCCGCGCCATGCTGCGGACGTGTTCATGAGGCGTGGCGGGACGGCGGCGCGTCACATGCTCCGCCTCGACGGCAATCTCTGCCGACCCGCATTGCAGGATGGCCCGCCATCCCCTGCGGTGCTCAGGAACCTCGACGAACATGGCGCAAGCACCCCTTCTGACAGGCAGGGAATCCATCCTCTGCCAGGGGGGAGTCTGCACCGGTGCGAGGCTTTCGGGACGCACGCGGGTCGTCCCCCCCCATTGGTCAGCGGATCTCCAACTTGTAGGCGGCGACGATGTCGGCCTTCCCTATGGATGGGTTGCCCGCCGTGCGGTGCTTCACGTCGTCCCAATCGATGCGCGACAGGATGCCCCGAACGTCGCGGTCCAGGGTCCTGGACCTGATGAAGTGGTGGGATTGCGGGGACATGCGCAGGCCCTCGTCGGAGACCCTGCCGGCGCGCGCGCCGACGCGCTGGAAGGCGAAGTCGGCCGCCCCTGGGTCGCGCACGAACTCGAAGTCGGGGTGTCCCGTTTCGCAAACCTTCCGGGGCCTCGCCTCGGGGCGGACCTCGTAGACCTGGAAGACCACGGGAACGGAGCGGGGCTTGCCCGCGTGGACGAAGGAATCGGGGGACAGCCTGGATTGGTGGATCAGGTGCAGGCCCGGCGAAAGCCGCGCGCGGACGGAAGCCTTCTCGAAGCTGCGGGGGAGGATGCTGGCGACGTGGGACGCGAAGCCGGCGGCGTGGTTCAGGAAAGCCGCGGCCAGGGAGGCGTTCCGTCCGAAGGGGACGTTGGTGATGACCACGACGCGGTCGGCGGGGGGCGGAGACCAGCCCAGGAAGTCGCACCGCAGGATGTCTGGCCTGTGGGGAGGCGGAGATATGTCGAGCCCCAGCCTGGGTTCGGGAAGGGTGTCGAGGAAGGCCCCCTCGCCGGCGGCCGGCTCGACGTGGAGGACCATGCCCGGAAGAGGCCCGATCGCCTCCAGCGCGCGGGAGACGCACAGCGCGGCGACGTCGGGGCGGGTGTAGAACTGGTCGATGTCGCGGGCGGGCGTTCTCGTCCGAGGATCCCTGCGGGACATGCCCTGCTTCATCATCCCCCCCCCCTTCGCCGCGACCGAACGGAAACCTGTTGATGCGCGTCCGCGGGCGGTTTAGGGGAATGCCGCAGACAAGGAAAACGTCCCATGACCCCCACGCGCTACGTGGCAGGATTCCTCCTCGATCCCCCTGGGGCGCGCGTCGTCCTGGTGCGCAAGAACCGCCCCGCCTTCCAGCGCGGGCTGCTGAACGCGGTCGGCGGCAAGATCGAGGGCGGCGAATCCGTGGAGGAGGCGATGCGGCGCGAGTTCCGCGAGGAGGCGGGGCTGGACGTGGCGGCGTGGCGGGGCGAGGCGGTCCTCTCCGGACCAGGTTTCGAGGTGACCTTCCTGTCCGCCCGGACCGCGGACGTGGACGCGGCCAGGACGATGACGGACGAACCCATCGAGGTGCGGGCGGTGGCGGACGTCCTGCTGCGCCGCGTCCCCGTCCTGCGCAACCTGCCCCTGCTGCTCGCCCTGTGCCTGGACGATTCAGGAATCGCGCGGCCCGTCCACCTCTGGGGCGGCATCCCCCAGTAGGAGGCACTGCCCGCACGGGGGGGCGCGTCCTGGCGGGTCGCCGGCCAACCCGCCTATCATCGCCCCATGGGGGCGGGGACGATCACGCGCCGTCGGACGGGCGTGTCGATCGTCGAGGCGGCCATAGGGGTGGGGATCATGGGACTCATGATGGGTTCCATGTCCGCGCAGCAGGCCGCCTCGGCGCGGCGGGACCGCGTGTGGGCGGCGGCCGAGCGCCTGCGCGAGTTGCACGGGTGGACCACGCGGTTCCTGGACGCGGGCGGGGTGACCCTCCAGCGTTCGCTGCCCGTGGGCGAGGCCGTGTCCATGGCCGTGTCCAGGGACGGACCCGGCGAGGGATCGCTGCCCTCACTGGAGGAGTCGGGCTTTGTCCCCGAGGGCTACCGCGACGCCAATTCCTTCGGCCACCGCCACGCCATCGTGCTGCGCCAGTTCCAGGGTGGCAACCTGACCGCGCTGGTGATGCAGGTCGAGGGGCGCGACCTGAGCGACGCGGAGGTCGGACAGGCCATGCAGCGCCTCGGCGCGGTGGGGGGCGGCCGCCTCCGCAGCCCCATCAAACCCTCCGACGCGGCGCTGATCCTCGGGCAGGGCGGCGGGTGGTCCCTGCCCGCCGCCGAGTGGACGGCGGGCGGCGTGCAACTGCGCCCGGGCCGCGCGGCAGCCCGGGCTACCCTGGTCACGGGGGCCAGGCTGCGCTCGACGCAGCCTGGCAATTCGACGACCATCGGCCCTGCGGGACCCGCCGCGCCGGCGCTCGCCTTCGACGTGTTGCAGTAAGGCGCGCGCGCCGTCGAACCTTGCTCGCGTTCGGCCCGCGGTCCAAGCCTTCGTGCGGAGCAGGGAATGGCGAGGTATGATGTGGCCAATGGTGCGACCAAGCAGCAGGATGGTTCGAATACCCCGGTTTCCGGGACCTCCGGAGGAACTGAGCAGGTGACGGGGAGATTGGAAGGATCAAGGAAGTCCCTCGCAGCGGCCCTCGCACGGATTGAGATGTCTTTCGGGCGGGGTGCGGTGATGCGGATGGGGGAAAGACCACACACCCTGGCTGATGTTGTGTCCACCGGCTCCCTCGGCCTCGACCTAGCGCCCGGCATCGGCGGCATGCCCAAGGGCCGCGTCATCGAGATCTACGGCCCCGAATCCTCGGGCAAGACAACGCTCGCGCTGCACATCATCGCCGAGGCCCAAAAGAAGGGCGGCACCTGCGCCTTCCTCGACGCGGAGCACGCGCTCAACTCGGGCTACGCTCGCAGGTTGGGCGTGAACGTGGACGACCTGCTGATCTCACAGACCGACGGCGGAGAGCAGATGCTTGAGATCGCCGACACGCTGGTGCGTTCCAGCGCGGTGACGTGCTGGTGGTGGACAGCATCGCGGCGCTGGTGCCGAAGGCGGAGTTCGAAGGCGGGCGTGGTCGAGAAGTCGGGCGCGTGGTTCTCCTGCGAGGGCACGCGCATCGGGCAGGGGCGCGAGAACGCCAAGCAGTTCCTGCGCGACAACCTGGCGATGGCCGAGGGCATCGAGAAGCGCATCCGTTCCTCGAACATGCCAATGGCCCACGAGATCGACCCCGAATTCAAGGGCGACGGGGATGAGTGAGGTTCGGTCGTCGGGGGCCCGCCGGCGCGCGCGACGGCACGTCCTCCTCGGCTCGGCGCTGGTCGCTTCGGGGCTGGCCGGGGCCTTGGGACCGCGGTTCCTGTCCGCCCCACGCACCCAGGTCGTCCCCGAAGGCGCAGTGCGCCCCAGGGCGGGAGACCTGACGTGGGGGGACAAGGACTTCCTCCTCGTCCTGTCCTCCGTGGGTTGCCCGCACTGCGCGGCCTGGGAGGCTTCCGAATTGGAGGCAGCCCGGGCGGCGGGCGCGCTGATCCTGCGCGACGCGCCGCGAACCTCAGAGGCGCTGGCGGCGGCGGTGTTCCTGAGGTCCTTCGCCGACCCCGGGCGGCGGCTGGCAGCGCGGGCTCGGATGCACGTGCGGGGGGGGTGGGAGGACGTGCTGCGCGACGCGGAGGCGGGGGTCCTCGGCGGCGAGGGCCTTGCAGGGCTGCGGTCGCTGGCCGACGCGGCAACCCTGGCGGAGGCGGGCCTGGAGGCGGCGCGGGACCGCCTGGCCTTCGGCGTGGCGGGAACGCCCACCTTCGTCCGCGAGGGGTTCGCGCCCATCCTGGGGAACACCTCAGCCGCCGAACTGGCGGTCCGCATGCCAGCGGGCGGGCGGCCGTCGCCCCCGACGGGATGAAGGCCGCACCCTCGCTCCGCGGAGGGCCGCAGGCTAGGACAGGTGGTTGTAGAGGCGATAGGCGCGGAGCAGGAACTCGATAGGATTGATGGCCCGTCCGTTCTGCCGGATCTCGAAGTGGAGGTGCGGGCCCGTGGTGCGTCCCGTCATGCCCACCGCGCCGATCGTCTGCAGCCGGTCCACGACCTGGCCGACGGCGGGAAGAGCAAGGGCAAGGTGGGCGTAGAGGGTGGAGAATCCGAAGGCGTGGCCCACCTCCACGGCAAGGCCGTAGTTTCCAGCCATCCCGACGAACAGCACCCGCCCGGCAGCGGTGGCATAGACGGGGGTGCCGACAGGGGCGGCGAAATCCACGCCGGAGTGCATGGCGGAGAAGCCATGGATGGGGTCGCGCCGCAGCCCATACAGCGAGGTGACCCGCAGCGTGGACATGGGCAGCAGCACGGGCAGGAAGCGAAAAACCACGTCGCGGGGCAGGCGCTTCCCGCCCACCTCCAGCAGGGGTCCGCCGAAGCCGTTGCCGTACAGGGTCTGCCCCTGCTGCGCGTGGCCGGAACGGCCCGGCGACAGAATCGCCGCAGCCGTTCCAGCCATCACGGCGGACATCAGAGCGCGCCGCTCCGGCGTGGCGGGGTCGTTCCCGCTCACCGCAGCCCCACTTCGGCGGCCCGCGCCTCGACCACCTCGCGGGCGAGGTCCAATCCCAGGACGGCGGCAACGCCGCCCGGCCCGAACGCGCGCCAGGGGCGTTCGAAGCGCGCGAAGGGCAGGAGCAGCTCCATGGCAAAGCGGGCCGCCTCGTCGCGGGCGAGGCGGGTCGTCTCGTCGCGGGGAACGCGGGGCACCCACAGCACGTCGGAGGTCCGCCCCCATTCGCCGCGCGGCGGCCAGTGCAGGCGGACGTGGCCGATGGCGAGACCCAGGAACCAGTCACGGCCCCGCCGCGCGACGCGTTCCGTCGCGGGCAGGAAAACCAGGAACCGCTCCCTCGCATCGGCAACCACCAAAGGTCCGTCGATGTCCGACGAGGGGCGCGCGGAGACCCGGCCACCGAGCATGCCGAGCAGAAGGGGAACCCACTCCTTGCCCCCCGCCTCGACGGGTGGATGGAGGCGTTCAGCCGACTCCCGGATGACCTGCTCGTCCACGCCTGCCGGGGCGGGCAGGCAGGCCGACGCAAGGGCGCGGTGGACGGCCAGCGATGTCGCCTGCTCCAGCACGGCCCAGCCGCCTACCCTCTCTGTGTCCACCTCGGACGATCCCCTTGCCACCGAGCCTACATGCTGCCGCCGCGCGGGCTTGCGTTCAACCGGGGATGCGCGGGAAAGCGGGGGGCTTCTGTTGCCCGGTGCCCCCCAAACCGCGCTTGCCCTTGTCAGGCAGCGAATGCCACAGCCTCGCGGCTGTTGTCGTTGGCACTTGTGCGTCGGTCCGTTGACGGCGGTACCATGCCGGGCGAAAAGAGAGCCTTTGCCCCGCGCGTCGATCCTGTTTCGGCCCCCCATTCCCTGCCCCCGACAAGGGGTCGGGCATTGTGGTGGAGCCGCCGGGTGCTGCCCCCGGGTCCGCGTCGGCTATTCCGCTATCCGTTCATCGCCATCTCCGCCGGCGTTCCCCTCTCGGGGTCCGTCGTAAGCGATGCATTCATGGCACGGGCGGCGGACGGGGTCAAGGCCGGAGGGACTGGGAAAACCTCGCCGCGGCGCTACCCCTCTGCGCCCCCGTCGAACAGGAAGCGTTCGAGCCGCCCGTCGAGCATGGGCGGCAGGCCCGCGACCCAGGGCGGGACGGCCCCAGGCCGCTCGGGCTGCGCGATCTCGTGATATTCGCGGGTGCTGGACGGGGAGGCCAGCACGCCTGCGGGCAGTTCCGACGCGAGGTGGAGGAAGTCGGGCGAGGGCTGGCAGGCCGCCGATTCGGCGAACACGAAGGTCCGTTCCATCACGGGGCTGCGGCGGAGCCAGAACCGGCCTGCCGCGTCGCGGCCCACGCCGAACAGGACGGGGAAGGACAGGGCGCGGAACAGGCGGTTTCGCACCTCCTGCGCGTCGCGCGCGCCGCCCAGGCGGGCCATCCCCGCGTCCATGCTACGGGTCAGCCACGCCCCGCCCGCGCGGCGGGCCAGGCGGCGGTCGCGCACGGCCTCGGCCACGTCCTCCAGGACGCGGCGGTCGAACGCGTCGGGACGGCGGTCGTGCCGCCGCAGGAGCCAGCGCGAGCGGGCGGGATCCAGCCCGTCGCCCAGGGACATGGCGAGAGCACGGACATCCACGTCCCACGAGACCGTGTCGGCAGGGATAAGCACGGACAGCCATCGCCCGTCCCCCCAGTCCCCCGACACCGGGCTGCCGCCCAGGGTGCGGACCAGGGAGAGCAGGGTCGACAGGGCGGGGGAAGCGCCGGGATCGGCAGGGGACATGCGCCCGCCGATCTCCCGGACGCGGACCTGCATGAGGTCGAGCCTGGATCCGGACAGGTGGACGGGAATGCGCGCCACCCCGGGCCGCGCGGGGAGGTCGGGCCGCCGCTGCGCCGCAGAGGCCCGCAGGGCGGGCCCCGAGGGCGGCAACGAGGCGGGAACGCCGACGACGTGGTAGAACCAAGGCCCGATGCGGGCGGGAATCCAGCGCGCGCCATGGGGTTCCAGGAGCGCGGAGACCAACAGCCAGCGGCTTTCCCAGTCCGCCTCGTCGGCGCTCAGGTCAGCCGGCGGCGGAAACCATCCCCGTCCCGCGTCAGAGTCGGCCACAGCCGTCCGGGTCGCCGCCGCCCGCCACATCACCCCGGGCCCGAAGGCCGAGCGGTCGTCCTCCCAGGCCAGGGAGGGCGACCACCCGAGTCGGAAGGGGGAGAAGGCCCTGAAGGCGTGCATCTCCAGGGTTACCCCGCCCACCCGAGCCGCCCCGCGCAGCACCGACTCGGGTTCGGACCCCTGCGCGGCGGGAACCCACTCCACCCCCGCCAGCAGGCAGGGAGAAATCTCGAACATGAATCCTTTCCCCGCCGCCCGATCTCGGACGAGGGGGATTTTCGCCCCCACGTGCGGCGGGGAGCAAGACGCTGGTCCGCAACGCCTTTCCAGGACGCGGCGCATCCTGTCCTTGTGTCGGGTAAAATGGGGGTCGCTATGCACTTCGTCATGGAAGGCCAACTCTTCGAGGCGCAGGAGCGCGACGGCCGCCCGATGGTGCGGCTGACGGGGGTGGTGGCGGGGGAGCGGATCTCCGCCTACCTGCGCGACCACGCCGCCACGTCGGCGCGCGAGGCCATCCTGGCCGCCGTCCCCGAAGGGGTTCGCCCCGAGCAGGCGGGGCTCCTCCTGGAGATCAGGGGCACGCGCCGCATCTCCGCCAAGGGCAAGCCGTGGATCGACGCGGACAGCACCGTGCCCCTGGTCGGCCCGGCGCTGATCCTCCACCGCCTGTCCAAGCGGGCGGCGGAGTTGCTGCGGGACTTTCCCGAACTCCCGGAGCGGGTCCGCGACCTGCTGTCCGACGCGTCGCCCGCCGCGCCGAAGACCCCATACGACGCGCACCACCCCGCAGACGAAGCACTCGAAGCCGCCCCCCCTCCACCATCCCTGGCAGGGGTGATCGTGGGCGTGGCATCCTCCCCCGACATGGTGAGCGTGGACATCCCCGCTCATGCCGCAGCCGCCTCTGACATAGGGGAAACCGAGAGGAAAGAACCGCTTGGCGGTGCGGATGAGCATCAATCCCCATCAGCGTCCGGCGAGACGGACCCGCTTCCCGCCCGGCCGCAGGCCGAAGCGCCAGACGACAACACGGTGGATGCCACTTCGGCCCTGGCCGCTCAGGAGGGCCGGGAGAGGCCCGAAGCCTCGACGGCGACCGATGACGAATCCCCCCCCGATTCCACGACGGTGTCCCCGTCCGCTGCCGAAAGCCCGGCAGAACGGCCCGAGCCTGTCGCTGGAAGGGTGCATGACGCGCGGTTCGTGGCGCGGCGGGATCCGGGGTTCCGCGCGACGCGAGCCACCGCAGCGGAGGGCATCCACGCGGAGGCGGGAGAGTATGCCGCCACGCCGCACGCCGACCTGGCCGCATCTCCCGCGCCGCGCGAAGAGCCGCCCGTTCCCGTGCCGCGCGCCAGGGACACCGAGGCGCTGGGAGGAGTGGAAACGGCCATGCCAGCCGCCCCATCCACCGTTCCTCCAGCCGTCAGGCGGCCCGCCTTCATGACGCGGCGATGATCCCCGCCACAGCCCCGTCGGATCGGTAGGGAACACGCCCGGACGGGGCGTGCGGCGCAGCGGCTGCGACATGTCTTTCCGCGTCGTCCAGGAAGATGTGCGGACGCAGGGCGGCCACGAGCGGGCCTTTGGGTATCTCGCCGAGGAAGAAGGCCTCGTCGGGCTCGCACCCCCAGTGGCGGAGCGTGTTGATGGCGCGGTCGGCTGCCCAACCGTCGCGGGCGGTGACGAGGAGGATCCGCACCTCGCCGGGCCTGGCGCTGCGCAGGCCGTGGAGGAGCCGGAAGAAGCGTCCGAACGGGCCGTCGTCCATCGGAATGTCCACCAGGCTGCGCTCGCGGCGCAGGAAGGCGGGCAATCCGTCCCGGCGCGCGACGGCCTCGCACGCATCGTCGAAAATGACCGCGTCCCCGTCCAGGGCGACGCGCAGCGGGCCGCCGCCGTCGTCCGCGCCGTCCCACCCCCCGGGCAGGGGGCCGAGGACGGCGGCGGCCACGCCCGCGTCGATCGCCGCCTGCGCGTCGGCGGCGCTGCGGGTCAGGAACAGGTCGGCCCCCATGCCGCGCAGGACGGGGGCGACGGACGATCCCCCCCGGAAGGCGGCCTGGGTGATGTCGAGGCCGTGGTGGCGGGCGCCGGCCATCACCCGCCGCCCGGTGAACGGGTGCTGGCCGCTCGCGACGACCACGCGCACCGCCCGGGGCTCGCCCGGGCGGTTGAGCGCCAGGAGGCGGCGCGCGAGCGGGAAGGCCGCCCCAGGCGCGGCGGCGGAGAACACCCGGGTCTCCTGCAGGGCCGCGTAGGCCGCCAGCCCCTCGCGGTCGAACAGGGAAGCGTCCTCATCCAGGTCGAAAAGCGCGCGCGAGGACAGCGCCACGGTCATGGGCAGGGCGGCGGTCACGCCATCCCCGCCTCCCGGCGCAGGCGCAGGGCCAGCCCGGTGTGACGGCGGAACGCCTCCTCGGTGCGGGCCGATCGGGCGATGGCCCGCTTCGGGCCGACCAGGAAGCAGCGCGCGCGCGCTCGGGTCATGGCGGTGTAAAGCAGGTTGCGCCCGAGCATGCGGCGGTGGCCGTCGGGGCAGGCGACGACGACCAGGGGAAACTCGCAGCCCTGGCTCTTGTGCACGGTCACCGCGTAGGCGTGCACGACATCGCCAACATTGGAAAGGTCGTAGCGGACCCGCACGCCGGAAAAGTCGGCCTCCATCCATGGCGCTTCCTTTCCGTCAGCTCCCTTGGCCACGCCCGCCGCCTCGACAGATCCGACCTCCCCGTTGTGCACGCCCCTGACGTAGTCGTTACGGACCTGCATGACCCGGTCACGCGGGGTGAAGCAGCGTCCGTCCATCCTCACGCTCGACCCGTCGCCGTCCACGACGGGGTTGAGGAGATCCTTGAGGCGTTCGTTCAGGGCGACCACGCCAGCGTCGCCGCGGCGCATGGCCGCGAGCACCTGGATGTCGCGCAGGGGGCGGAAACCCGCCCCCTCGGCGCGGGAAACCACCGCCAGCACGGTGCGGGAGATGTCCTCGTCCTCGCGGTCGAGCACGGTGAAGTCGCCCGCCAGGTCCTCATCGCCCTCCCACGGGCTCAGGCCCGCGTTCACCCGCGCCGCAGCCATGGCGATCCCGCTGCCCGCCGACTGGCGGCGCACCCGGGTCAGCCGCACAACGGGCAGTGCGGATGAGGCGATCACGTCGCGCAACACCTGGCCAGGTCCGACGGAGGGCAACTGGTCCACATCCCCCACGAGAAGAAGGGTGGTGCCCATGCGCACGGCGGCCAGCAGGGAGGCGGCAAGCCGGATGTCGACCATGGAGAACTCGTCCACCACGACCGCTTCGGCGGCAAGGGGCCGGGCCTCGTCGCGGCTGAAACCCCCGCGCTGGGGGTCGAACTCCAGAAGGCGGTGGATGGTCAGCGCCTCGCGCCGCGACGTCTCGGACAGACGCTTGGCGGCACGCCCCGTCGGCGCGGCGAACACCGCGCGGCGGCCGAGCCGCGCCAGGGCGGCGGCGACCACCATCTGGATGGTGCTCTTGCCCGTCCCCGGGCCGCCCGTGACCACGGCCACGGGTTCGGTCAGCGCGGCCATGGCCGCGTCCCACTGCCCCCCGTCGCGGTCCAGGGAAATACCCGTCTCCTCCTGCGCGCCAAGCAAGGCCTGCTCGGCGGCGGGCAGGTCGGCGGCGGGCAGGCCACGGTCGCGCAGGAAGACGAGGCGGCGCGCCACGCGCCGCTCGTCCTCCAGCAGGAACCTGGGGTAGACGAGACCCGTGTCCGCGTCCTCGACGATCCTCTCGCCGTCCAGGAAGTCGCCCAGGCACTCGGACACCCGCGCCTCGGAGAGCGACAGGTGGCGCGCCGCGGCGCGGAGCAGGTCAAGGCGGGGAACGCCCGTGTGGCCCTGGCCAACGAGGTGTTCCTGCAGGACCCAGCGCAGGCCAGCGGTGACCCGTACCACCGATGTCATGTCCAGGCCTGCCCGCTCGGCCACGAGGTCGCAGGTGAGGAAGCCGACCCCCTCCACCTCCTCGCACATCCTCCACGGGTTCTCGCGGGCAATCCGCAGGGCGGCCTCCCCGAAGATCTCCTCGATCGCCTTCACGTTGCGCGCGGTGAGGCCCAGCGACAAGAGCTCGGACACGGCGGCGGCACGTCGGGAGTTGCCGTTCCACGCCGCCGCCACGGCCTCGGCCTGGCGGCGGCGCACGCCCGGGACGGCGGCCATCAACGCCGACGCGTCACCCACCGCCTCGTGCAGTCGACCGGCGAAGGCAAACCGGAGCTTGACCAGCGTCCGGTCGCCCACGCCTTCGAGGTTCTGCGACTTCAGCCAAGCCACGATGCCGTCGTCCGAGCGGTCGACATCGACGCGCACGGAGGTGGCCTTGAGCTGCGGGCGGCCCTTGTAGACCCCCCACGCCCCCTCGGCCACGACGACATCGCCGCGAGACGGAGGCATGGGGGTGGAGCAGACCACGCTCACCTCGCCCATTTTCTCGGCGTTCACGGAAAGAATGGTGAAGCCGTTGCCCTCGTTGTGAAAAACGCGGTGCGCCACCTTGCCGCGGACGCGTCCGACATCTCCGTCCCCGCCATCCGCGTGCGATGCCACATCCCGACTCCAAACCATCCCCTGGGGATTAAACCGGTCGGGATGTTTTATCAACGCTTCATGGCAGTTTCCAGAGGCGGGCGTACAACCTCCAGTTCCTCGGGCTGCCACAGACAGCCAGCTGCCTCCACCAGAGTCGGCCCGCGCACCCCTCCCGCCCGCACGACGGCGGACACGGGAGCGCGGGCGATGCCTTGCGGCGACCGCACGACGGTGCGCACCAGCGCACCTGGGCGCAAAGGGTCGTGGCTCACATGCAGGTCACGCCGGTCGCGCATGTTCTCATCTCCTGCGGTCCACCCACCGCCCCGGAGCAGGGGGACGCTCGCCCCGGAGGGGGCGGGCTTGTCGGGTCTTTGGTCCGACCGAATTAGCATGCCCCCAGGTGGCGGCGCAAGGCTCACGCGACCGTTTCGGCAAGCCGCCGACATGACGGATGCGGCGGCGCGTGAGATGCTGCGCGACACAGCGAAAGACGGCAGGGCGTGCGACGGATTCTTCTCACAAGGGGTGCGCCCCGGATCGCGCAAAAGCACCTTTCTCGCCGAGGCTGGGCTGCTGCCCGCGACGCTGTCCATGGACGGCATCCGCGCCCTGCTCGGCGGGCCGGTGATGGACGAGTCGGGAACGGCGGGCTTGGACCAATCCCGCAACGACCGCGTATGCGCCATGTTGAAGGAGGTGGCGCGGGACCGGATGGCCCGGGGTGAGACCCTGGTCATCGACACGACGATGGCCAACGCGGATTCGCTCGCCCATTGGGCGGCGGAGGCGCGGCGCTTCCTCTACTCGGTGGCCGTGTTGGACATGTCCCCCCTTCCCCTGGAAACCTGCCTTGCGCGCAACGCGGGCAGGACGTGGGACAGGAGGGTTCGTGAATCGGTCGTGCGCCGCCTGCACGCAAGGGTGTCCGAATCCGCCGAGGCCCCGCTGCCCGATGGGGTCGTGCGCATGGACGGGACCCGCCCAGGGGCGGCAAATCTGGCCGTGGCCCACCTGTCGCCGCGAGGCATCGACCTGGACGGTGCGGATCGCGTGGTCCACGTCGGCGACCTGCACGGATGCTCGCACGCCCTGGACGCGCTGCTGCGCAGCGCGGGAGGAGTGCGCGATTCCGATTTCTGGGTGTTCCATCCCCCCCGGTCCCCTGGGCTTTGTCGTTGCGCCAGCTCGCCCACGGGGTCGGCGGCTACGACTTTCCCGTGGATGCGGCGCGGAAAGGCTGGGCCGCGACATCCGTGACCTGGAGGCCGCGCTTTCCTTCGAGGTGATCGACCCCACCCGCGACCCGCACATATGCGAGTACGATGGTGCCAAGGTGGTGCTGCTCGACGTGATCCGCCGCTCCACGGAGTTCGAGGCGATGGACGACGCAAGGCGCGCGCGGTTCGCCGAACGCTACGGGTTCGAGGCCAAGTCCATGGACGCGCGGCTGCCCAACGCCATCGACCTGGCGCGCTGGTCCGAACGCATGTCCCGGGACATGTCGAACGAACACGAGGGATGGGTGCTGGAGGACGCGGCGGGCTTCCGCTGGAAGCAGAATCCACCGGATCCGCGCCACCGCGTCGCTCTCGCCCGACCCTGGCGCGGCGCGAACCATGACGGCGAGTCCCTCGGACCGCACGAGGCAGATACCCGCGAGCAGGTCGCCGCTGGAGCAATCCCGCGCGGTGGTTCTGGCCGCGCGGGATTGCTCCGGCCCCATCCCCGTCGCGTCGCGCACCCGGCGCGCGAGGGCGGCCAAATCCCCGCTTTCACCCATCACTGGGACTGGGGCTGGGTCCTGGGCCTCAGGAAGGAAGGACGGTTGGCCACCACCGGCGCGGGCGGCTGAGGCGTGGCGGACATCTCCTCCGCCGCGCCTGCCACCGAGGCCTCGGCCTCCTCGCGGCGCAGCTCGTCGGCCATGCTCTCATCCGCCCCGCCGATCTCCTCGTGGCCCGCCTGCGCGATGTCCGTGTCATGCAGGCCGTCGCCGACGGGGTGAGGTTGCGCTCCTCCGGAGTCGTCGCGGGAATCGTCGACCATCGCAGCCCAGCCCACCTCCTCCGCTGCGAGGGGCGGTGCCGGCACCTGCACGGCAGGCGCAGGCGAAACATCTGCCTTGACCCTTGTCCCCCTGGGGGCCTTGGAACGCGGCGGGGGCGGCGGCGCGTCGGATTCGGGATCCACGAGTCCCGATGCGATCAGGGCGGCCACGCGGTCCTCGACCAGGCCCCGGAACTTGGCGCGGGGATACCCCGCCGCCTCGGCCTCGGCGTGCACCTCGGCCAGGGCCTGGACCAGAGCCTGGGTGCGGGCCTTGGCCTGGTCCAGGCCGTCGCGTGCCGCTTCCAGAATGGCCTTGGCCGATTCCTCACGGGCGCGTCCGCGCTCCAACTCGTATTGTGCGTCCTCTCCGCGTGCCAGCAGCGCGTGCAGGTTGTGTGTCATGGTGTGTCCTTATCCCGTCTCTTCTCGTGCGTCGGAAAATGAGGCCGGCGCGACGGTTCGATGTCCGCCGAACCACCGTGAGGTCAAGCGTCGATGTCCTCGACGCGGGCGGCGACATCGACGATGAAGCGCCGCCGGGGTTCCACCTCGTCGCCCATCAGCGTGGACATGACCCGGTCGGCCTCCTCCACATCTCCCACGGCGACGCGGAGCATGCTCCGTACGGCCGGGTCGAGGGTGGTGGCGCGCAACTGCTCGGGATTCATCTCGCCCAGGCCCTTGAAGCGGGACACCTTCGTGCCGCGCATGGCCCGCTCGTTGACCAGGCGCGCCAACTCTCGGGGCGAGCGCACCAGGGTCTCGACCCCGCCCGCCCGGGCGACCATATGCGGCACGTAGGCCACCGTCAGGTCGTCCATGGCACGCAGCAGCGCCTGCACCGAGGGCGCGGCGGGCAGCGAGGCGGGCACGACGACCGACGTCGTCAGGCCCCTGCGCCTCCAGGAGAAGCGCAGGCCGCCCTCGGCGGGCCCGCCCGACCACGTCGCCTCCCCGCGTTCGTTGAGCAGCGCGGAAACATGGTCGGCGGCGGCCTGCCCGTCCTCGGGGGACAGGAACACGTCGGGGTGCCACGCACCCGTCACGGCCAGGCAGTCCACGAGGGGCTCGGCGGCGGCGGGCAGCCCGGCCGACACCTGAGCGTCGGACAGCAGGGCCACGGCACGCTGCGCCTCGTCCACCAGCTTGATCACCGCGTCGCCGTCCAGGACGCACCCGCCGGGCAGGCACAGCGACAGCCCGTCGCAGCCCAGGCGGGTCAGGTGACGGTCCAGCGCCGCACGGTCGAGGTGGTAGGTCTTCTGACCCTTGGCCCCGCGTTGGGTTGCGTAGAGCGGGGGCTGGGCGATCCACAGGTGCCCGTCCTCGATGAGCCTGGGCATGTGGCGGTGGAAGAAGGTGATGATGAGCGTGCGGATGTGCGCGCCGTCCACGTCCGCGTCGGTCATGATCACGATGCGGTGGTAGCGCAGCTTCTGGATGTCGAACGCCTCGCCGATGCCGCACCCCAGCGCGGAGACCAGCGTACCCACCTCGCCGTTCTGGAGCAGCCGGTCCACCCGCGTGCGCTCGGCGTTGAGGATCTTGCCCTTCAGCGGCAGGATGGCCTGGAAGTCGCGAAACCTTCCCTGCTTAGAACTTCCGCCGGCACTGTCGCCCTCAACCAGGAATATTTCACTCTTTGCCGGATCCTTTTCCGCGCAGTCCGCCAGCTTTCCCGGCAGCGAGGTGATGTCCAGCACCCCCTTGCGGCGGGTTTTATCGCGCGCGGCGCGGGCGGCCTCGCGGGCCACCGCGCTCTCCACGATCTTTTCCACGACCTCGCGGCCGAGGCGGGGGTTTTCCTCCAGCCAGGTGCGGATCGCCTCGGAGACGATGGACTGGACGGGCACCTGGACCTCGGAGGAGACCAACTTGTCCTTGGTCTGAGAGCCGAATTTCGGCTCGGGGATCTTGACGCTGACGACGGCGACCAGGCCCTCCTGGATGTCGTCCCCCTCGATGGACACCTTGACCTTGGGGCTGGTGGCCTCGACGTGGGCCTTGAGGGCGCTGGTCAGCGCCGTGCGGAAACCCGTCGCGTGGGTGCCCCCGTCGCGCTGCTCGATGTTGTTGGTGAAGAAGCGCACCCCGGGACGTCCGTAGGACTTGGTCCACGACAGGGCCGCCTCGACCCCGACGGGAACCTGCTGCCCGTCGCGCTCGACGTGCCGCTCGCCGCGCGCCACCAGGGGGCGGGGGAGGAGCGGCTCCTTGCCGCGCTCCAGCCAGCGGACGTAGTCCTCCACGCCGCCGGCGGCGTGGAACTCCTGCTCGCGCGGGGAGTCGGCCCGCGCGTCGCGCAACGCGATCCGCACACCGGGGTTGAGAAAGGAGAGCTGGTTGAGCCGCGCCGCCAGCGTGTCCCAGGAGAAGTCGAGGACGTTGCGGAAGCTGTACGGAGAGGGCAGGAAGTTGACCTCCGTGCCGCGCCGGGGTGCGGGAGACGGTGCGGAACTCAGGGGTTCCACGAGGACGCCGTCGGCGAAAGCGATCCGGTGCTCCAGGCCCCCGCGCCAGACGCGCGCGCGCAGCCGAGACGACAGGGCGTTAACCACCGAGGCCCCCACGCCGTGCAGGCCGCCCGACGTCTTGTAGGCGTTGGAGTCGAACTTGCCGCCCGCGTGCAGTTCGGTGAATACCAGCTCAACGGCGGGGCGGCCCTCCTCCTCGTTCATGTCGCAGGGGATGCCACGGCCGTCATCGGCGACCGTCAGCGAACCGTCCGCCTCGACCGTCACGTCCACCCGCGTCGCGTGGCCGGCCTGGGCCTCGTCCAGCGCGTTGTCGATGATCTCGTAGGCCATGTGGTGCAGGCCCGAGCCATCGTCGGTGTCGCCGATGTACATCCCAGGGCGCTTTCGCACCGCGTCGAGTCCCTTGAGCAGGCGGATGTTGCTGCCGTCGTATACGCCCTCGCCCTCGATGGGTGCGCGCGTGGTGGGGGTATCGGACAAGCGATTGTCTCCGCAGGGACTGTCAGGGGACGCAAGCTACCCCCGCCAAACAGCCTTGTCAACACGCCGGGAAGGGCAGTGAATACACATGGGAGGAAGGCCTTTCCACCCCGCGCGACGAGGGGTGTTAAAAGCGCTTGACCTGGCCGTCCCTCTCCTCCATGTTGTCAACACAACATGGGAGACTCGCGTCCCGCAGCCGCGCGGCGGCGTTTCCCTCCAGGAGTTCGCGATGCGGAGAATAGCGGGGCTTCCGGGACCGGGAGCCAGGGCGGGCAAGAAGCAAGTCCTGGCTTACCTCGCGCCTGAGCAGGCCGAGGCGGCGCGGAAGTACGCCCGCGCGGACGATGGCAACCAGAAGACCCTGCAGGAGGTCGTGGGGGAGGCGCTCAACGCCGTGTTTCGGCACCACGGAATGGCCGACGCGATCATTTCGGGGCGCATTTCGGGACACGTCCGCGTGGTGCGGAGGTCCACCCGCTCCTCGGCGCTGAAAAAGGGCGAGGGAGTGCCCGCGTGCCGGGAGGGCCGGATGTCCCTGGGCGGGTGGTTCCCCACAGGCGAGGTCAATGAGGTGACCCTGCTCGCTCAGCGCCTGGGGGTGAGCATCCAGACCTTCGTGGAGGCGGGTGTGCGCCTGGTGACCGGGGTCGAGCCCCCGGGCGGGGCCTGGAAGGTGGTTCTCGACCCCGAGTCCATCCCCGCCCGGAGGCCGCGGGGCCGCCCTCCAGGAACCGGGGTGAGCCGCCGCCCGCAGCGAGGGGGGGAGGATTCGGTGCTGGAGATCGCCCGCGCGATTCAGCGCGACCTACGCTGATTCGTCTGCCAGACCGCCGCCAGAGGCGGGGGCGGACGGTCAGTGCAGGCGCATCTCCGACCCGAGGAGGCGGAACTCGGACGGGCTGGACGAGTCTGCGTGCGCCACGCGCACGAGATTTGAACCCGTCCCAGGGTGCGCGCAAGTGTTTTCAGACGCGCGACCTGCTCCTCACCACCCCAGGCAGCGCGCGGACATGGCACGGTAGCTCTCGGGCGTGTCGATGGCCGCATGCCGCGCGTCGCGCTGGGCTCCCTCGGCAGCGGCGACGGCCATCACGTAGCCCGACATCGCCTCGCCGATGGCCCGCCTCGCCCACTCCCGGTCGTGAGTGCGGATGGGATACCCACGGTCTGACACGGCCCGTGTCAGGCCGTCGCGAAGGATCTCAGCCAGACGGTGCAGGCCCTCCAGATTGATGCGCACGTGCATGTCCTCGTGCTCTCGGACGGCGGCGTGCTGACAGGTGCCGGGGGGGAAGTTACGGTCCACGTACACCCTCTGGGGCGTGGAGAAACCCACGACCACCTCGACCCGGGACGGCCACGCGCAATGGGTTTGTCCGTTGGACATGAAGGAGACGGTGGCGCGCACCTCCACGCCCATCTCCGCCTTGGTGAGTCCGCGGACGGTCATGTTGAAACCCGGATCGCGTCCGAACAGCGCGCTGATGGCCCGCGCGTCCTGAGACAGGTCGTAGACCACGCCCGCGTTGACCGCGTCCACGCGAACGACGGGGGGATGGGGGATGGGCGGGCAGGCCGCGCCGCCCTGGGCCAGCGCCGACGGCAGCGCGGCTAGGATCGTCAACGCCGCCGCGAACGCAGCCGCGACCACTCTCGGAGCCATGCTTTTTCCTCCTCGTCGGGATGGGCGGGAACCTCTGGCAGCACGCGCACCCTCGCGTCGCCCCGGAACCCGCCGCCGACGGGCAATCCCGCCCCAGGGACTTCCAGGGCGTGACCGGCGGGCGTGCCGGGGGGTATCGCTACCCTCTTCCCGAGCGGCACGGGAAGCAGTCCTGGCGGCAGCTCGCCGCCGAGGCAGAGCAGGTCGAACGGCACGAGGGCCGAGAGCAGGAGTGTGCCGTCGGCGGCGATGGCCGCCCCTGGTGGAAGGTCCACCGCGACCCGCGCCTCGCCGCCGCCGGGCAGCGGGAAAGCCGCCCCGTCCCAACGCCCGGGCGGGATCGCCACCTCGCCCGTCAGCCCGGCCCGCGACCCGCAGGCGCGGCAGGCGGGGGCG
>BBPE01000039.1_pt2 | contig 22223 bp, 20 predicted proteins | sample 1344301 | NCBI WGS metagenome assembly BBPE01 (sample SAMD00019089, study PRJDB2971) | groundwater metagenome | isolation source: The Cedars highly-alkaline
ACGGGTCACCTTGATCGGCATGCGGCTGCCGGTCCCATATTGCCCCCCGGTCCAGCCGGTGTTGACCAGCCAGCAGTCGACCCCGCCTTTTGCGATCCGCTCCTTCAGCAGGTTGCCGTAGACGGATGGGTGGCGCGGCATGAAGGGCGCGCCGAAGCAGGTGGAGAAGGTGGCGTCGGGTTCCGTCACGCCGATTTCCGTGCCGGCGACACGCGCGGTGTAGCCCGACAGGAAGTGGTACATCGCCTGGTCCGGCGTCAGCCGTGCGATCGGGGGCAGGATGCCGAAGGCGTCTGCCGTCAGCATGATGATGTTGCGTGGAACCGGCCCCAAGTTTTTTTCGGACGTGTTGGGAATGAAATCGATGGGGTAGGATCCACGGCTGTTTTCGGCCAGGCGATTGTCGTCGAGGTCGATCTCGCGGGTTGCCGCATCTATCGCCACATTCTCAAGCACCGTGCCGAAGCGCCTTGTCGTGGCGTAGATTTCCGGCTCGGCAGTGGGCGACAGACGGATCATCTTGGCATAGCAGCCGCCTTCGAAGTTGAAGACGGCGGTGTCCGACCAGCCATGCTCGTCGTCGCCGATCAGTGTCCGGCTGGCATCGGCCGACAGCGTGGTCTTGCCGGTGCCCGAAAGGCCGAAGAAAACGGCCGTGTCGCCGGCCGGGCCGATGTTGGCCGAGCAGTGCATGGGCATCACGCCCTTGGTGGGTAGCAGATAGTTGAGGATGCCGAACACCGACTTCTTCATTTCGCCGGCGTAGCGGGTGCCGCCGATCAGGATCAGCTTTTCCGAGAAGTTGACCGCGATCACGGTTTCCGAGCGGCTGCCATGCCGCGCCGGATCGGCCCTGAAGCTCGGCAGGTCGATGATGGTGTATTCGGCGGCGAAGTCGGCGAGTTCCGCGGCCGTCGGGCGCACCAGAAGGGTGCGGATAAACAGCGAGTGCCACGCCAACTCCGTGACGACGCGGACGTTCACGCGATATTCGGGCTGCGAACCGCCGAACAGCTGCTGGACGAACAGGGTGTCACTTTTGGCGAGCGCGGCCATGAAGTCGGCCTTCAGCACAGCAAAATGGGCAGGCTCCATCGGCGTGTTGGACCTGCCCCACCAGACGGTCGATTCGGTCTCGGCGTCCTTGACGGTGAACTTGTCGTTGGCCGAGCGGCCGGTGTGCTTGCCGGTTTCCACCACGAAGGCACCGTCCTTCGACAACAGGCCTTCCCCGCGGGAAACCGCCAGTTCGATCAACGGCGCGGTGCCGAGGTTCGCGTGCACAGTCGCGCCCGACTTCAGGGCGAGGCCGCCGAGCGGTGTGCCGTGTTCATTGCCGGTCGTTGATCCCACCAGTCGGTTCCCTTCGTTCGGTCCGGTCAAGCCCCGCGTTGGGGTTTTCCGATCTGCATGGCCCAACGGCTGCGCCGTGGGCAACGGCAAGGCCATGCGGCTGCTGCATACGTATGCGGCACACCCCTAACCTAGCCGCCATGCCGTGTGAAGCGTTTGAAGCACGAAGCTTTGGTAGACACAGCGTTAGCAGCTATACACCCCCCAACATGACCAGCCGTGCCGCAATCCGGACCGCCCCGCAAATGTCACCGCCAAGCGCAGGAAGCCTGCGGTGATGACGGATGCCCCGACGATCGCCCTGGTCGACGACGACCGCAACATCCTGACGTCGGTCAGCCTTGCGTTGCAGGCCGAGGGCTTCACGACGCGCGTGTATGCCGACGGCGCGGCCGGGCTGAAGGGGTGCCTGGAGAACCCGCCCGATCTTGCCGTTGTGGACATCAAGATGCCGCGCATGGACGGCATGGAAATGCTGCGCCGCCTGCGGGAAAAATCGGACCTCCCGGTCATCTTCCTGACCTCGAAGGACACCGAGATCGACGAGGCGCTTGGGCTGGCGATGGGTGCGGACGACTATATCGGAAAGCCGTTCAGCCAGCGCCTGCTGATCGAGCGGATCCGGGCGGTCCTGCGGCGAACGGCCAGCCGGCGCGGCACAGCCGACGCAAACGAGGACACCCCGGCCGAACCGATCATCCGCGGCAAGCTGGAAATGGACCCGGCCCGGCATCGGGTTCGCTGGGCCGGCCGCGATGTTCCGCTGACGGTGACCGAGTTCCTGATCCTGGACGCGCTGGCGCAGCGCCCCGGTTTCGTAAAATCGCGCGACCAGCTGATGGATGTGGCCTATGCCCATGACAGCTATGTCGATGATCGAACGATCGATAGCCACATCAAGCGCTTGCGAAAGAAGTTTCGAGCCGTGGACAAGGATTTCGGAGCGATCGAGACGCTTTATGGCGTCGGCTATCGGTTCGACGAGGAAGACTGAGACGTGGCTGTGCCAGCGAAGCGCCGCCGATGAACGGAACCCTTCCTGCACGGGATGCCGCCCGCACCCCCAGGCGGCTGGGCGCAACCCCCCGCTTTGCCGGCTGGTCCTCGCTCGGCACGCGGATCCTGCTGGTCAATCTGGTTGCGATCCTGGCGCTGGCCGGTGCGCTCTTCTACATTGAGGGCTTTCGGAGCCGGCTGCTGGAGACCCGGGAGCAGGAACTGCTCGGCCAGGGTGACATCATCGCGCAGTTCCTCGAGAATCAGGGGCTGGAGAAGGGGAAGGCCGCGATCCTCGACATCTCGAGCCCGCGTGGAACCCGGATCAGGCTGTATCAAGCCGATGGCGCCTTGCTTGCAGACAATTGGGACAATGCGGGCGTGACCAGGTTCCAGCTGGTCGACCCCACCACCGAGGGGTTCCGACGCGAGAGCGCGATCCTGATCGACCGGATTATCGACTTGCTGACAGGCCAGCGGGAGCTGCCACCCTATGCCGAACCCGCCTTCGACAGTGCGTCCGCCTGGCACGAAGTGGGGCGTGCAGCCCGGACAGGCCGGGCTGTCACGGCTGCGCGACAGACACCGGACCGGCTGGTTGTTCTGCAGGCCGCGGTGCCGTTGAAATCCGGCCCCGGCGCCCGGGCCGTCGTGCTGCTCACCGTCGATACCCCCGACGTGATCGATCTTGTCCGGCGCGAGCGTATGACTTCGTTCCTTGTCTTCCTGGTGGTTCTGGTGTTCTCGCTTGCGCTCAGTGTCTATCTTGCGAGGACCATTGTGGTGCCGCTCAGGCAACTCGCCTTTGCCGCCCACAAGGTGCGCCTGGGCCGGCAGCGCGACGTGGTGGTGCCCCGGCTGCCGCATCGGCGCGACGAGATCGGCGGGCTTGCCCGGGCGATTGCCGACATGACGGCCGCGCTTCGGCAGCGGATCGATGCAACCGAGGCCTTTGCAGCCGATGTCGCGCACGAGCTGAAGAACCCGCTTGCGAGCCTGCGCAGCGCCGTCGAAGCGCTGGACAGCGTGAAGGACGAGAAGGGCCGAGCCCAGCTGTTCGGGTTGATCGAGGAGGATGTCCGCCGGATCGACCGGTTGATCACCGACATCGCGGCAGCGTCGCGGCTCGATGCGGAACTGTCGCGCACCCGGTTTCAGCCGGTGGACGTGGCCCGCCTGTTGGAAGGGCTGGTTGCGGCCTACGCCGCAGGTGGCCCGGCGCGGCGCAGGATCGAGATCACGACCGAACTGCCGCCTGGCGGGCTGGCGATGGTGCAGGCAGATGCCGATCGCCTGTCCCAGGTGCTGAACAACCTGATCGACAACGCGCTGAGCTTCTCGCCCGAAGGTGGCGAGGTTCAGCTTGCCGTCAGCCGGCAGGGCGGCGATGTGCTGATCGATGTGTCGGACAGGGGGCCCGGTGTCCCCCCCGAGGCACGGGATGCGATCTTCGAGCGCTTTTACTCCGAGCGCACCGAAGGACAGGATTACGGCCAGCACAGCGGGCTGGGGCTTTCGATCGCCAAGGCCATCGTCGAAGCGCTGGACGGACGGATCTTCGTGACCGACCGCCATGACGGCGAAACCGGCAGCCGGTTCCGCGTGATCCTGCCGGCGCTCTGAGCGTGGCGCGTTCGGTTCTCCTTGTCCCGACAGTCCACGCAACAGCGGTCTCGATCGGTGGCAGCGGCGTGCTTCTGCTCGGCCGGCCAGGCAGCGGCAAGTCGGACCTTGCCCTGCGTCTGATCGACAGGGGCGCCGTGCTGATAGCCGACGACCGGGTCCATATAGCTGCCGACGGAACGCTGCACCCAGCGCCGAGCCTTGCCGGGCTGATCGAGGTGCGGGGCGTCGGCATCCTGCCCATGCCGCACCTGTCCGGCATGCCTGCGGTGCTTGCGATCGATCTGGACGGCACCCCGCACCGACTGCCCGAGCCGGATGTCCGCACGCTCGGGGGCCTGTGCCTTCCCTGTATCGCCCTGTCTGCCTTCGAGGCCTCCGCGCCGCAGAAAGTGGAACTGGCAGTGGCACAACTGCTATCGACGAGCTAAGCAGCTGCGCGATGACTGCCAATACCATGGTCAAGGATGAGCCGCCGGCCCCGGTGCTGATCGTCACCGGGCTGTCCGGCGCCGGCAAGTCGACAGCGCTCAAGGGCCTCGAAGACCTGGGCTATGAAGCGGTGGACAATCTCCCCGTCTCGCTGCTCGGGCCGCTTCTGGCAGTGCCTGGCGGGCACAGGCTTGCGATCGGCATCGATGCGCGCACCCGCGCCTTTGGCCCGGACCAGGTGCTGCAGGCGATTGCCGACCATGCGACACAGGCGCGCGCCATCCGCATCCTGTATCTCGATTGCGCCGGCCACGAACTGGTGCGTCGCTTTTCCGAGACACGTCGCCGCCACCCGCTCGCGCTGGACAGACCGGCCGGCGACGGGATCGCGCTGGAACGCGAGTTGCTGGCAGAGCTGCGCCGCGCGGCCGATGTGGTGGTCGACACCACGGATTTTTCCTCCAACGACCTGCGCCGGGCGATTGCCACCCGCTTCGGGGACGGGGGCCACAAGGCGTTCACCCTGACGCTGATGAGCTTCGGCTATGCGCGGGGCGTGCCGCGCGATGCCGACCTGGTGTTCGACATGCGTTTCCTGAAGAATCCGCACTGGGTGCCCGAGCTCAGGCCGCTGACCGGGCTCGACCCTGCCGTCAGTGCCCATGTCCGGTCAGACCCTGCCTTCGCCCCGGCTTTCGAGGCCATCATGGGGCTTCTAACCCTGCTTCTGCCGGGCTATGCGCGGGAAGGGCGGGCCTATCTGACGGTCGCGTTCGGCTGCACCGGCGGCCGTCATCGTTCGGTTGCGGTGGCGGAAGGGGCGGCAGCTGCACTCGATCGGGCCGGATGGGAAAATGCCGTGGTGCATCGCGACGCGACCCACGGTGGGCCGGCGCCGGAAGATGATGGCAGCGGGACGGCCGACACCGCACCCGCAGACCAGCAGAAGGACGGGTAATGATCGGGTTGGTTCTCGTGACGCATGGTCGGCTGGCCGCAGAGTTCATCGCTGCCATGGAGCATGTCGTCGGGCAGCAGGCGCAGTGCATCGCTGTCTGCATCGAAGCGAACGACGACATGGAGGAGAAGCGGGCCGAGATCGCCCGCGCTGCCGCCGAAGTCGACCAGGGTGCCGGCGTGATCCTGCTGACCGACATGTTCGGCGGAACGCCGTCGAACCTCGCAATCTCGTTGCTGGGGCGGCCGAACCTGGAGGTGATCGCCGGAATCAACCTGCCCATGCTGATCAAGCTGGCCAGTGTGCGCAAGGCCAAGACTGTCAGCGAAGCCGTCGATCTGGCACAGGAAGCCGGGCGGAAGTATATCAGTGTTGCGAGCCGCCTGCTGGGTGAGGCTGCCTGAGGGGCCGCAATTGAGCGCAGGGCCCGTCACGATCCTGATCAGCAACCGGCGCGGCCTGCATGCGCGGGCAAGCGCGAAGTTCGTGACGCTCGCCAGCCAGTTCGATGCAACCGTTACCGTTTCCAAGGACGGTTCCGAGGTGCTGGGCACGTCCATCATGGGGCTGATGATGCTTGCAGCGGCACCCGGCGACCATATCGAGGTGAAGGCCGAAGGCGCGCAGGCGGATGCGGCGCTGAACGCGCTGGTCGATCTTGTCGCGAACAAGTTTGGCGAGGATTAGCAGGCGGGCAGCGGGTCGCGTCGGCTGCCCGCCCCCTCAGCGGTTGTCGAATTCGCTCCGCACGAGTTCGAGCCCTCGCCGCGTGATCCGGCCGGGCTGGCCGTCTGCCGAGGCCACCGCGCGCCGACGCTTCGGCTTGGGGAACAGCGCAAGATCGAAGGCGGCCAGTTTCCAGCCTTGTTGGGTGCAGCACTCCGCGCCGACGGTTCGGCTGCGACTGTCTTTCAGCGGGCGTAGCTGCCCACCGCGCGCGAGCAGGTGCAGGATCCGCTGTTCGGATCGGGATATGTCCATGTCGAGAGCCCTCGTGCAGGCCGGCGGATCGATGCCGTTCGGCCCATGCCAATGGGCCTGCCGCACTTTGGCGAGGCAGAGGTTCCGGATGGCGCCTCACCAGACCCCGAAGTCGGGGTGGTGAGGCTTCAGCGGGGCAGGTTCGTCGTTATAGCCGTGACGGCGGCATAGCTTGGAAGCGCCCGCAGGCCAAGCCCGCGGGTCCGCTGGACAGGGATTGCGAGGAAGACAGCAAGATGCGCAAGCAAGGCCAGCTGTCAACGGGTTCGTCAACCCGTTGGCCGCTGCCCCGCCGGGCGTTCCCCGCGCGATTGAAGGGACCGGCGCGTGGCGCGCTAGCTCCCGGCCGCTTCGCTCTGCAACTGGATATAATTCTGCAACCCTTGATCCTTGATCATCTGCTGCTGCGTCTCGATGAAATCGACATGCTCTTCCTCGGCCTCCAGGATGTGGACGAACAACTCGCGGCTGGCAAAATCGCGGACGGATTCGGAATGAACAATCGCCTCTTTCAACAGGGCGACTGCCTCATGCTCCAGGTCGAGATCGGCCTGCAGGATTTCGGGCACGGTCTCGCCGATCCGCAGGCGGTTCAGCGCCTGCAGGTTGGGGAAGCCATCCAGGAACAGTATGCGCTCCATAAGCTTGTCGGCGTGCTTCATCTCGTCGATCGACTCGTGATACTCGTACTTGGCGAGCTTTTTCACGCCCCAGTTGTCGAGCAGGCGGTAATGCAGAAAATACTGGTTGATGGCGGTCAGCTCGCCCTTCAGCACCGCATTCAGATATTCAATGACCTTCTTGTCGCCTTGCATGGTCGCCTCGCTTTGCTGGAACAGATGTCGTCACTGACGACATTCTTGATAAAAGTCAAACAAAACCAAATATTTAAATGAGAACGGCTTTGACTAGCATTCGCAACTGGATGCGGCGTCCTCGGGGTTGCACACCGGGCCATATGGGTTAAAGCCTGCCGGCCATGACCACCGAGACAAGTGCGGCAGATTACCGCCATACCGTGTTCCTGCCCGAGACGGGCTTCCCGATGAAGGCCGGCCTGTCCGAGACGGAGCCGCGCCTGCTGGCACGCTGGGCGGCCGATGATGCGCATGCGAGGCTGCGCGCGCTTCGCACCGGCGCCGCGCGCTGGATCCTGCACGACGGGCCACCTTATGCCAACGGCGATATGCATCTGGGCCATGCGATGAACCATATCCTGAAGGATCTGGTCGTCCGCACCCGCACCATGCTGGGCTACGACAGCCCTTATATCCCCGGCTGGGACTGTCACGGCCTTCCGATCGAATGGAAGGTCGAGGAGCTGAACCGCGAGAAGGGGGTGAAGAAGGGCGACCTGGACCCGATCGCCTTCCGCCAGCAATGCCGGGATTATGCCGCGCACTGGGTGGGCGTTCAGCGCGACCAGCTGAAGCGACTGGGGATCTGGGGCGATTGGGACAATCCCTATCTGACCATGGATTTCTCGTCGGAAGCGACCATTGCATCTGAACTGATGAAATTTGCCGAAAGCGGCCAGCTTTACCGCGGCGCCAAGCCGGTGATGTGGTCGCCCGTGGAGCAGACCGCGCTTGCCGAGGCCGAAGTCGAGTATGAGGAGATCGTTTCCACCCAGATCGACGTGGCCTTCGAGATCGTGGAGGCGCCCAACGCGCCCGAGCTGGTCGGCGCGCATGCCGTAATCTGGACGACCACGCCCTGGACGCTGCCGGTGAACCGGGCTTTGGCTTATGCGGAAGAGGTTGAGTATGCAGTGATTGAGGAAGGCGGGCAGCGCCTGATTGTCGCCAAGGATCTCCTGACGGAAGTCTGGTTCCGGTTGTTTTCTCAGCAGATCCAGCCCGGGCAAAAAGACCGGCGCGGTTTCGCGCTTGTAAAGGGTAGCGCACTCGCCGGCGCAATCGCCCGGCACCCGCTGCACCACCTCGGCGGCTTCTTTGCCGAACCCCGCCCGCTGCTGCCGGGTGGCTTCGTCACCACCGACGCCGGCACCGGGCTCGTGCACATGGCGCCGGATCATGGCGAGGACGATTTCACCCTGTGCAAGGCGCATGGCATCGATCCGAAGTTCGTGGTTGGGCCCGACGGCACCTACCTCGCCGACTGGCCGGTCGTCGGCGGCCAGCATGTCTACAAGGTCAATGAGCCCAACGGCCCGATCTGCACCGCATTGCGCGAGGCGGGCGCGCTGCTGGCGGCATCGGCCGACTTCAGGCACAGCTATCCACACAGCTGGCGGTCGAAGAAGAAGCTGATCTACCGCTGCACGCCGCAATGGTTCGTGGCGATGGACCGCGATCTGGGCGACGGCACCACGCTTCGCAGCCGCGCGCTGAAGGCGATCTCGCAGACCAGTTGGTATCCGGCCCATGGCGAGAACCGCATCCGCGCGATGGTGGAGGGGCGGCCCGATTGGGTGCTGAGCCGACAGCGCGCCTGGGGCGTGCCGATCACCCTGTTCGTGAACAAGGGCACGGGCGATTATCTGGCCGACCCGGCGGTCAATTCCCGGATCGCGGACGCGATCCGGCAGGACGGCGCCGACGCCTGGTGGACCCGTGATCCGCAGGAGTTGCTGGGGAAGGCCTACAAGGCAGATGATTACGAGCAGGTGACCGATATCATGGACGTCTGGTTCGACAGCGGCTCAACCCACGCCTTCGTGACCGAAGCCCGGCTGAAGGCGGTTCAGGCCGACCTCTACCTCGAAGGCTCGGACCAGCATCGGGGCTGGTTCCAGTCCTCGCTCCTCGAATCCTGCGGGACGCGGGGGAGGGCGCCCTACAAGGGCGTGCTGACCCACGGCATGACGCTGGACGACAAGGGCCGCAAGATGTCAAAGTCACTGGGTAATGTTGTGGACCCTCAGACGATTATTCGGGATTCCGGAGTTGATGTATTAAGGTTGTGGGTCGCCTTGACCGACACGTCGGAGGACCAGCGTTTCGGCAAGCTGGCGATGCAGACGACGGTCGATGCCTATCGCAAGCTGAGGAACACGCTTCGCTATCTGCTTGGCGCACTGAAAGGTTATACGCCCGAGGAAGCCGTGCCCCATGCCGAGATGCCCGAACTGGAGCGCTACATCCTCTCGCGCCTCGCCGCGCTGGACGCCGAGATCCGCGGCCACATCGAGGCGCATGGCTATGCGAAGATGATGGCGGCGCTGACGACCTTCGTGAACAGCGATCTATCGGCCTTCTTCTTCGACGTCCGAAAGGACAGCCTGTACTGCGACAACCCTCTCGCGACCCGCCGGCGTGCCTATCGCACGGTGCTGGCCAAGCTGTTCGACTCGCTGAACGTCTGGCTCGCACCTGTGCTGGTGTTCACCGCCGAGGAAGCGCACGAGCATCGCTGGGGGCCGGGCGGCTCGGTCCACTTCGGCACTTGGGCCGACATTCCTGCCGGCTGGCGCGATGCCGCACTGGAGGCCCGGTTCAACAGGCTTCGCGAGCTCCGGTCGCTGGTGACCCTCGCGATCGAGCCGATGCGCCGCGACAAGCAGGTGGGATCCTCCAACGAGGTCGCTATCCGGATCCACGCAGCCGACGCCGACGCAGCGCTGATCCGCTCGGTCGATTTCGCCGAGCTCTGCATTGTCTCGTCGGTGGAGGCCGTGGCAGCCGAGGGCGAGCCCCGGGCGGAGGCTGCCCCATCCGCCCACCCCCGCTGCGCGCGGTGCTGGCGGCACCTGCCCGACGTGTCGGACGAAACCCGACTTTGCGGGCGCTGCGACGATGTCGTGCTGGAGCATGCGGAATGAGCCGGGTCGCCTATGGCCTGGCGCTGCTGGTCTTCCTGATCGACCAGCTGGCGAAGCATTGGATCATCCATGTGGTGGGGCTGCAGGCCCGCGCCAGCGTTCCGGTGCTGCCGGTCTTCTCTCTCACCTGGGTGGAAAACCGCGGCGTCTCAATGGGGATGCTGACGGCCGACACAGAGGTGGGGCGCTGGCTGCTGGTAGGGCTGACGGGGATCATCGCAACCGTTGTTGCTGGGTGGATCCGGCGCGAACGGCATCTGCCGGAAACCGTGGCACTTGGCCTGGTGCTGGGCGGAGCGCTGGGCAACATCGTTGACCGGATCCGCTTCGGCTATGTGGTGGACTTCATCCATTTGCATGTCGGGCCATGGTCCTTCTATGTGTTCAATGTGGCCGATGCGGCGATCACCCTGGGGGTGATGACCCTGCTGTTTCGCGCCCTTTTCAGCCGGCCCGATCCGTCGGACAGCGCCGGTTCCGACAGCGCCAAGGAAAGAGTGTCAGATGCCTGATCCCGTTCGAACCCTCCGCGCTTTCAGCCTTCTGGCCGGTGCTGCCCTGGCCCTGTCGGCCTGCGGGGGCAACGATATTGCCGACCGCAAGCGCCCGGACGAGTTCGCCATCGGCAAGCAGGCCCCGCTCGTGGTGCCGCCCGATTTCACGCTCGCCCCGCCGCGCCCCGGTTCGCCGCGCCCGATCGGGTCCGATAGCCAGCAGCAGGCGCTGGAAGCGCTGTTCGGGCCTGGGGTCCAGCTGCCGCCCAAGTCCGCAATCGAGCTTCAGCTGCTGTCCGACGCAAAGGCAACCCGGACTGACGTGAATGTTCGCGCGACCGCCGACGACGTGCCCGGCGGCGCTGCGACTGCGACGGTGGAGAAAGGCCAATTCCTGCGCGAACTGCTGGACGCACCCGCAGGCACGCGCAATGCCGACATCGCGCGCGTCACCATTCCGGGCGCCGGAAGCTGATCAGCGCCGCTTGAACAGCCCGCCCAGGATCCCGCGCACCAGGCTTCGGCCAGCCTGGGTGGCAACCGCCGCTGCGGTGGCAATGGCAACCTTTTCCATCTTGCCCATCGGTGAGGCCTTGTAGGCCCGCTCAGCGGCGGCCTCGTCCTTTGCCTTCTGCGCGGAAGCCTTGCGCGCCTCGATTTCGGCCATCTCCGCGTCCTTCGCTTCCGCTGACTCGGCCGCCTTGGCCGCCAGCAGCTCGAAAGCCGATTCCCGGTCGACCGTCTCGTCATATTTGCCCACCACTGGCGATGTGGACAGGATCACCTTGCGCTCGCCGCCGTCGAGCGGTCCGGGGCGCGAGGCCGGTGGGCGAATGAACACCCGTTCGACAGGGGAGGGCGCGCCGTCCGCCATCAGCAGCGATACCAGTGCCTCGCCGGTCTTCAGCTCCAGGATCTCGCGCTCTACATCGACCCCGGGGTTCTGCCGGAAGGTCTGCGCGGCGGCCCTGACAGCCTTCTGATCGCGCGGGGTGAAGGCGCGCAGCGCATGCTGCACCCGGTTCCCCAGCTGTCCGGCTATCGCTTCGGGAACATCGATCGGGTTCTGGGTGATGAAATAGACACCCACGCCCTTCGACCGGATCAGCCGCACCACCTGCTCAACCTTGTCGAGCAGCGCCTTGGGTGCCTCGTCGAACAGCAGATGGGCCTCGTCGAAAAAGAAGACGAGCTTGGGTTTGTCGGGATCGCCCACCTCGGGAAGCTCCTCGAACAGCTCCGACAGCATCCAGATCAGGAAGGTGGCATAAAGCTTGGGCGCCGCCATCAGCTTGTCGGCTGCCAGGATGTTCACCTGGCCCCGGCCATCGTCGGCCAGCTTCATCAAATCCGTGATCGCCAGCGCCGGCTCGCCGAAGAAGCGGTCGCCGCCCTGCGATTCCAGGCTCAGAAGCTGCCGCTGGATTGCGCCGATGGAAGCCGAGGTGACATTGCCGTAGCTTGTCGCCAGCTCCCTTGCATTTTCGCTGCACCAGGCAAGCATCTGCTTCAGGTCCTTGAGGTCGAGCAGCAGCAGCCCCTGATCGTCGGCAACCTTGAAGGCGATTGCGAGCACGCCTTCCTGTGTTTCGTTCAGGCCCAGAAGCCGCGCAAGCAGCAGCGGGCCCATTTCCGAAACAGTTGTCCTGACCGGATGCCCCTGCTCGCCGAACAGATCCCAGAAAACGGCCGGCGTGTCGGCATATGGGTAGGCGCCGATGCCGATGTCGGCGGCGCGGCTCTGGAAAGGTTCGTGCAGTTTGCCAGCCGGGCTGCCGGGCATCGCCATACCGGCAAGGTCGCCCTTAACATCGGCCAGGAACACCGGCACCCCGGCCTTGCTGAAGCCTTCGGCCAGCACCTGCAGTGTGATAGTCTTGCCCGTGCCGGTGGCGCCGGCGATCAGGCCGTGGCGGTTGGCGCGTTTCAGCACCATCGCCTGCGCTGCTTCACCGCCCGAACGTGCGCCGATGAACAAGGTGCCTTCCGCGTCCGACATGCCGGTCCCCCACTGCGTGCTTGCAGCGATCTCGCTAGCCTGTCGGGCGCGGAAATTTAAGCGATTATTGGATTTTCACCCCAATGAAGCGGCCCGGCGTATTCCCCGTCTGCACGAAAAGCAGGACAGTTTCGCGGCCGGCCTTTCGAGCGGCGTTGACGGCGGTAGAGGCCTCCTGCGGGGTGCGGACCGGCTGCTGGTTTATCGACACGATGATGTCACCACGCCGGACTCCCTGCTCGGCTGCATCCGATGACGGATTGACCTGCGCCACCACCACGCCCTGCACGGTATCCGGCAGCCGCAGCTGCTGGCGGATTTCCGGCGTCATGGCCTGCAAGGTGATGCCCAGCGACTTGCGCGCGGCTTCGGCGCCGGGCTGGTCCTTCTCGGTGGGCGCCCCCGGCTCCGTGATCTCGGGCTGGCCCAGCAGCGCGGCCTCGTTCGGACGTTCGCCGATGGTGGCCGTCAGCGTCAGCCGCTTGCCGCCACGGATGACATCGATCGGCACGCGCGCTCCGATCGGCGTGTTCGCCACGATATAGGACAGGCTGGTATCGGGCGTGACTTCCTGCCCGGCGACCTTCACCACCACATCGCCTTGCTGCAGGCCGGCGGCGCGGGCCGGGCCGTTCGGCTCGACAGCGGCGACGATCTCGCCCCGGTCCTTCGGCAGGCCAAGCGACGAGGCGATTGCCGGCGTCATGTTCTGGATCTGGACGCCCAGATAGCCGCGGCGCACCTTGCCGGCGGATCTCAACTGCTCGATCACCGGCTGGGCAAGCTCGGCGGGGATCGCAAAACCCACGCCGACATTCCCGCCGGTCGGCGAGAAGATCGCCGTGTTCACCCCGATCACATTGCCGCCGAGGTCGAACAGCGGGCCGCCCGAATTGCCCTGGTTGATGGAGGCGTCGGTCTGGATGTAGCGGTCGTAGGCGCCGCCACCCTGGATGCCGCGATGAAGAGCGGACACGATCCCGGCCGTCACAGTGCCGCTCAGGCCGAAGGGATTGCCGATGGCGATCGCCCAGTCGCCGGGGCGCACGCCCTGCGAATTGCCGAACTTCACATGGGGCAGGTTCTGGCCGTCGACCTTCAGAAGGGCAAGGTCGGACAGCGGGTCACGGCCGATCACCCGTGCGGTGAACTCGCGCCGGTCCGACATCGTGACAGTGATGGTATCGACCAGCTTCTGCCCGTCGCGGCCCGAAATCACGTGGTTGTTGGTGACGATGTAGCCGTCGGGCGAAACGATGAAGCCCGAACCCAGCGAAGTCGCTTCGCGCGTGACAGGGCGGCCGTCTTCCGTCTGCTGCTCCTGGAACCGGCGGAACAGGTCCTCCAGATTGGTCCCGGGGCCAAAGCGCGGAAAACGCCCGACCTCCACCCGCTGGGTGGTCGAAATGTTGACGACCGCCGGCTGCAACTTGGCGGTCAGGTCCGCAAAGCTGCCGGGCGCGCCGTGCGGCGGAAGCGCCTGAATCGACGGTGCCGCGGCAGGGGCTGCGGGTTGTGCTGTCGGCGCAGGCACGGGGGCCGGCGCCTGGGCAAGTGCGGGAATGGTTGTTGCCACCACGGCAGCGATGCCGGCGGAAAGGCCGGCAGTCAGAAAGCGGCTCCTGGTCGAGCTGTCGGGCACTATGGGTCTCCGGAATAAAATCCTGTTGCGGTTCGTCAGGTCGTCCACCGGCATTTAATGCCGGCTGAACGGTTCAGAATTGGCGCCGAACCGACCGACCCGGACCGACCGAACCGACCCGGAGCAAGCCTGCGAGGGATCAACGACGCCGGCCCTGGAACTCCTGCAGGAATTCGTTGCTGGGGCTCAGCACCACATTGCTGTTTCCGGTCGCGAAGCTCTTCCGATAGGCCTCCATCGATCGGTAGAAGGCGTAGAATTGCGGGTCCTTTCCGAAGCTCGTCGCATAGACCCGCGCGGCCTGTGCGTCGGCCTCGGCGCGGATGATCTGCGCGTTCTTCGCGCCCTGTGCCCGGATCGTCAGCGCCTCCTGCTGTCGGGCGGTGCGCATCCGCTCGAAGGCGGCTTCCAGCGGCGTGCCGGGCGGAAGGTCTGCCCGCTTGATGCGCACGTCGATGATCTCGGCACCATAGGCCAATGCCGAACGGTTCACAGCCGTCTGGATAGCTTCCATCGATTGCCCGCGTTCGGGCGACAGCATCGCGTCGAAGCGCTGCTTGCCCAGCTCGTTGCGAATCCTGGACGAGAAGATGCGGGCAAGTTCCTCCTGCAACCGCTCTTCCGTGCGCACGGTCTGATACATCTTCACAGGGTCCACGATCCGGAACCGGGCAAAGGCATCAACGACAAGGCGCAGCTGGTCCGTCGACAAGACCGTCTGCGGCGGAATATCCAGCGACATCAAACGCTTGTCGACGAAGACCGCATTCTGGACAACAGGGTTCTTCAGCACCAGGCCGGCACCAGTCTCGCCGAAGGGCTGTTTGGGCTGATAGGTGTTCACGGTCGCGACCGGGCGGCCGAGCTGCAGGAGGATTGCCTGGCGATCCTCCGGCACGCGAACGACCGCCATCGACAGCAGAAGCGCCGCAGCGCCTGCGGCCAGGGCCCCGATGGTCACATTGCGCTGGGTCAGCATCATTGCGGCGCCTCCACCGCTGCGGCCGCCGCACTGGCCCGGGCCCTTCGCTGGACCTCCGGAAGCGGCAGATAGGCCTGCACGCCAGTTGCCTCGATCACGGTTGTGTCAACCTTTCCAAGCACGCTTTCCATCGTCTCCAGATACATGCGCTTGCGCGTCACTTCAGGCGCCAGGCGATACTCTGCATAAACCTTGTCGAACGCGGCCGTGGCCCCGTCGGCCTGGGCCTGCACCTGCTGGGCATAGGCCCGCGCCTGGTTCAGGAACTGCTGCGCATCCTGCTGGGCGGCAGACACGTCCTTGAATGCCTCGTCGACAGCCGCAGGCGGGTCGGCCTTGTTGATGTCGACACCCTGAACCAGGATCCCCGAGCCGTAGGAATCCAGAATCTCCTGCACGCGCTCGCGCACCTGCTCGGCAATAGCAGCGCGTTCCGGGCCGATCGCATTGTTGAGCGTCGAACGGCCGACGATTTCGCGCATTGCGCTTTCGGTGGCATCGCGCACCGTTCCTTGCGGATCGGCGATCTGGAACAGGAAATCCTCGGCATTCCTGATCCGCCAGCGCACCGCATAGGCGATGTTGATGATGTTCTGGTCGCCGGTAATCATCAGGTTCTCGGCATCGCCCTCCGCTGTTCCGATGGGCGTGGTGCGAATATTCTCGAAATCGATCTTGGTCACCTGGTCGACCGGGGTCGGAAGCTTCAGGTGAAACCCCGGGCCCGACGTCGTATGATACTGGCCAAAGCGAGTGACCACGGCCCGTTCCCCCGCATCCACTCGATAGGCCGATGTCAGGCCAATGAGGACGAGGGCGAAACCGCCTGCCACCAGGCCCCAGGGGATGTTGGGCGCACTGCGGCCGCCACCGCCGCCACCGCCGCCGCCTTGGCCGCCGCCGAGGCCGCGCAGCCGTTCCTGGCTGCGGCGGATGAACTCGTCGAAATCGGGGGCCCCGCTGTTGCGGGGTCTATCGTCGGCAGGGCCGCGCGGGCGCGGGGTATCGCCCCAGGGGCTCTTCGGGCCGCTGCGCGAGGGTTCCTTGCCGGTTCCGCCTCCCGGCCCACCCCAGGGATTCCTGCGGCCTTCGCCCTTCCTGTTGTCGCCGCTCTCGTCGCCGCTCTCGTTATTCTGCCAGGGCATGTAGGCCTTTCCGTCCCATCGCTGTCTGCATTGCAGCAGTGACCGGCTGGATATAGGGGCAGGGCAGACGGAAAGCGAGGGGCGAGAATGCCGGGCCGGAATGTCGCAGATGCGGTTCTTCAGGACATGGCGGACCCTGTTCGACCGGGCAGCCTGCTCGAAAGCGGCCGGGTGTCGGGGCTTGTCGTCAAGGACGACGGCACGGTCGGGTTGGTGCTGGCCGTGGACGACATGGCCCGCGCGCCTGCCCGGGCGCTGGAGGCCGCGATCGGCCGCAAGCTGCAGGAGGCGGGCTTCACATCGGTCAGGGTGATCCAGACCGCCGAACGCAGCAATTCGCCTGCAGACGAGCCGGGGTCTCGGGTGATCCCGGGCGTCCGGCACATCCTGGGGGTGGGGGCAGGCAAGGGCGGCGTGGGCAAATCCACCATTGCAGTGGGCCTTGCGCTCGCGCTCAGGCGACGCGGGCTGTCGGTGGGGATCCTCGACGGCGACATCCAGGGGCCATCGGTGCACATCCTGCTGGGCGTCCGCACCGGCGCGACAGCGACCCCCGACAAACGCCTGGTGCCGATTGAGGCACATGGCCTCAAAATGCTGGGCATGGGCGTCATGGCCGACCCGGACAAGGCGGTCGCCTGGCGCGGACCGATGGTCGCAGGCGCCATGGTGCAGATGGCGACAGTGGCCGACTGGGGGCCCCTCGACGTGCTGGTGGTCGATCTGCCACCGGGAACCGGCGATGTGCATCTGTCGCTTGCGCAGAAGCTGAAGCCTTCGGGCGCGATCGTCGTGACAACGCCGCAGGTGCTGGCTCGCGCCGATGCGCGCCGCGCAGTTGCCTTCTTCGAGCAGCTGCAGGTGCCGGTGCTGGGCGCGGTGCTGAACATGGCCGGGCTGTTGACGCCCGACGGCTCGCTGCTGCACCCGTTCGGCGAGGTGGACGGCGAGGCCGGGATCGGGGCGGACATTCTTGCCGAACTGCCGCTGGAACCGGCGGTCGTCGCTGCATCCGACGGGGGCCGGCCGCTGGACCGGGGCGCGGTCGCAGCCGGGCTCGACCGGGTTGCAGCAAAAGTCGCCGAGGCGCTGAAGCTCTAGTCCTGCTGACCCGGCGTTCTACTGGCCGGCGACTGTCATGCCGTCGATGCGGATGGTCGGCGCGTTGGTCGCGTGGCGGAAATCCAGATCATCTGCCGGCACCAGCGCCTTGAACATCTGCAACAGATGGCCCGCGATCGTTGCCTCCGTCACGGGCTCGGCGAGGCGGCCGCTGCGGATGCGGTAGCCACCTGCGCCGCGGCTGTAATCCCCGGTCAGCATATTGACCCCCATGCCAATCAGTTCATCGACATACAGCCCATCCTGGATATCCGATATCAACTCCTCGGGTGAAACCGTTCCAGGCTCCATCCACAGGTTGGATGTCGAAACACCCGGCGGGCCGCTGCTGCCCCTGCTGGCGTGGCCGGTCGGCGGCAGCCCCAGCTGGCGCCCGGCGCTGCTTTCCACCAGCCAGCCTGTCAGGATGCCGCGGTCCACGATGGCGCGCGGTGCAGTCGGCAGACCCTCGCCGTCGAACGCGCGCGAGCGGAGGCCGCGAACCCGGTGCGGATCGTCGCGGATCGTGATACCGGGGCCGAACAGCGGCTTATCCTCGTGGCCCAGGATAAAGCTGGTCTTGCGGGCGATCGCGCTTCCGCCGATCGCGCCCAGCAGGTGGCCAATCAGGCTGGCAGACACGCGGCTGTCGAACACCACGGGCATCGGCCCGGTCGGCGCCTTGGCGGGGTTCAGTCGCTTCACCGTGCGTTCGCCTGCGCGCCGGCCGACGGCGGCCGGCGCTTCAAGGTCGGCCAGGTGCCGGGCCTGGTGCCACTCATAGTCGCGCTGCTTGTCGGCGCCTTCGCCCGCAATCACCACCGCCGAAGTCGACACCGAGGTGCCGCGCGCTGCACCACGGAAGCCGTGCGACGTTGCAAGGGCCGACACGCTCTGCCCGGCGCTGGCCGAGCCGCCCTCGCTGTTGCTGATGCCGGGCACGGCACGGGCGGCATCCTCGGCCTCCAGAGCGATGTCCTTCATCCGTTCGGGCGACAGGGCATCGGCGGCAGGATCGTGCAGATCAAAGTCGGCGAAGGGGCCGCGCGCCAGAAGCTCCGCTGGTGCGAGGCCTGCGAACTTGTCCTCGGTCGCCTCGCGCGCCATTGCGATTGCGCGCGCAACAGCCTCGTCCAGCGCTGCGATGGACAGGTCCGAAACGGACACCTGAGCAGACCGCGCGCCGAGAAACAGCCTGAGGCCGATCTCCTCGCCTTCCGAGCGCCCGATATCCTCAAGCTTGCCGAGCCGGACCCCGATGCCCAGTGAAGATGCGCCGAAATAGACGGCGTCGGCAGCATCCGCACCGGCGGCGCGCGCGCGGGACAGCAAATGGTCAAGGCGCTCGAGCGCCGCTTCGGGGGTCAGCATGCCGGGGGGCTTAGGCGGTGAGCCACAGTGCGGCAAGCAGGATGGGCAGCACCAGCAGGGCGCCAGTCCACTGGTTGGCGCGGAACTGCCGCAACGCAGAGGGCACATGCGCCGGATCGAAGCGGGCGACCTGGAGCCACAGATGCAGGGCCGCAGGCAGCAGGCCGGCAAGCAAGATGGGGGTGCCCGTCCAGCGCCACAGCGCAATCGCCACGAGGGCGAGGGTCAGCCCATAGAACAGGCCGACCACCGGCTTCAGCCGCGGCCCGAGGACCCGCGCCGAGGACTTGACCCCTGCAAGCGCGTCGTCCTCCACATCCTGCGCGGCATAGATGCTGTCATAGCCAAGCGTCCAGGCGATGCAGGCTGCATAGACCAGCAGCATTGTCCCCCAATCTGCCCGCAATGCCGGATCGGCCGCCGCCCAGCCCACAGGCACGCCCCAGTTGAATGTCAGCCCCAGCCAGGCCTGCGGCCACCAGGTGATCCGCTTCATGAAGGGATAGGCTGCCACCAGCAGCAGCGAGCCAAGAGCAACAAGCTGCGCCTGGAAGGGCAGGGCCAGCAGCACCCCCAGCCCGACGAGCGACAGGGCGATCAGAAATGCCCAGGCACTGGGCACCGAAATCGCGCCGCTGGCCACAGGCCGCGCTGCCGTGCGCGCCACCTGTGCGTCGAGATTGCGGTCGACGATGTCATTGTAGACGCAGCCGGCTGCCCGCATCGCGACCGCGCCCGGCAGGAACAGCGGCCAGAGCGGCCACCAGCCGTCGGCGCTGCCGAGGAAGGCCCCCATCAGGCAAGGCCAGAACAGCAGCCAGATGCCGGCAGGCCGGTCGAAGCGCGCCAGCCTGGCATACCGCGCGGCTCGCGGGGGCAGGCGGTCGACCCAGCTGGCAATGGCGTCAGGCGTCATGCCGTCTGCCATAGGGAAGTGCGCACGGCTGCGAAAGCCGGGCCGCAGCCCGCTGCAGGCCTATGCGGCCACGTCGAACGGCACGATCTCGCCGGCAAGATAGAGCTGGCGGGCCTTCACCCGGCTCAGCTTGCCCGATGACGTGCGGGGCAGCGTGCGCGGCGGCACGAGTTCGACCACGCAGTTCATGCCGGTGATCGCGCGCACCTTCTGGCGGATCGCGTCCTTCAGCCGCGCGCGCTCGCCGGTGTCGGTCGTGCGGCACTGCACAAGCACGGCCGGCGCTTCCTCGCCCTGGGGCGTGGTGATCGAGAAAGCCGCGATGTCGCCGGCCTTGAAGCCCTCGAGCTGTTCGATTGCCCACTCGATATCCTGCGGCCAGTGGTTCTTGCCGTTGAGGATGATCATGTCCTTGGCGCGGCCCACGATGAAGATATGGCCGTCGACCAGATATCCCATGTCGCCGGTGTCCAGCCAGCCGTCGGGCGACAGGCAGGCGGCAGTCGCCTCCGGATCGCGAAAATAGCCTTCCATCAGCCCCAGGCCCTTCACCAGCACCCGGCCGATCTGCCGATCGCCCAGCAGCTTCCCGGAACTGTCGCGGATTTCGATCGTCAGGCCCGGCAGAGCGACCCCGCAATCGACGATTGCACGGTAGCGGACAGGCTTGGAAAAATCTGAAGGACCATCCGCAAAGCCATCACCTGCAAGCCTTTTTTCATCGACAAGATCACAAGCGATGCCCTGGCCGACAGGTGCCACCGACACGGCCAGTGTTGCCTCTGCCAGACCGTAGCTGGGGGTGAAGGCTTCAGCCCGGAAGCCGGCGGATGCGAAGGCATCGACGAAGGCCTGGCAAATGTCGGGGCGGATCATGTCGGCACCGTTGCCTGCGATCCGCCAGCGGCTGAGATCGAAGCGGCCTTCCACGTCGGTCTGGGTGGAAACGCGGCGGGCACAGATGTCGTAGCCGAAGGTCGGCGAATAGGAGAGGGAATTGCCCTCGTTGCGGCTGATCAGGGTCAGCCACGTCAGCGGGCGGCGCGCGAAATCGTCGGTCGCGATGAAATCGACCGACATCTGCGCCGCCATCGGCGACAGGAAGGTGCCGACCAGCCCCATGTCGTGATACCAGGGCAGCCAGGAAACGCCGCGGTCGCCGGGGCCGATCTGCATGCTGTGCGCATGTCCGGCAAGGTTCGCCATCACGGCCCGGTGTGTCACTGCAACCCCGTGCGGGAAACGGGTCGAGCCGCTGGAATACTGCAGATAGGCGATGGCGTAGGGGTCGGCGCTGGGCAGATCGGCAGCGGTTGTCGGCAGAGCTGAAAACTCGGCCCAGCCCAGAGCGGGTGCAAGCCCGTCGGCGGCTTCGGCGAACAGCGGCTTCAGGCTGTCCGGCCCGAGCACGAGCACGGGATCGCTGCTCGACAGTTGCACCCGGATCTGTTCGACATAGGCCTGGCGGCCGCCGAACGAAGTCGGCAGCGGAAGCGGCACCGGCAGCACGCCGGCATAGAGCGCTGCGAAGAAGGCAGCCGCGAAGTCTGCCCCGGTTTCGGCGATGAGCGCAACGCGGTCGCCGGGCCTCACACCATGCGCGATCAGCCGCAAGGCATCCCGCCGCGAGTCGGCTGCGAGGTCCGCGAACGGGTAGCTGCGCACCAGGTTCGCCCGCGCATCATAAAAGTTGAACCCGGTCGCGCCGGTCGCGGCATAGTCCAGCGCTTCGGTGAGCGTCTCGAACCGGCCCGACACAAACGGAATTCCGGACAGCAGGGGGGTTGGCGTCAGTCCTGCGGAACCCGCAGTTGCAATGGCGTCATCCACGATCATTTGTCGAACTACCTTCAGGCAAGGTGCGTCCCTCGTTACAAGCTGGGTCAAGGCATCCATCATGCCACCCCGTCTTGCTGCGGCTTCAATGGCCTCTTCGGCCTGCCGCCGATGGACGCAACCGCAACATACAGTGCCCTGTGCAGTCCATGCTGGTTCAAAAGAGGCCCGAACTGTGGCAGCAAGGTGGCAAATGCGCAGTCCTCGCCCCGGCGGATCCGCCCGCACCCCCCGAAAACCGCTGCCGCCGCTCGATCCTGCAGCGCTCACCGCCATTGCCGTGCGCTATGTGGAACGGTTCCAGACCAGCCGCGCGCGCCTCGTGCGGTTGCTCCAGCAGAAACTGCGGCAGCGCGGTTGGGAAGAGGGCCTTCCGCTGCCTGACCTTGCGGCCATCGCCGACCGAATGGTGGAGCAAGGCTATGTGAACGATGCCGCCTTTGCCGAGGCGCGGACCCGGGGCCTCACCCGCCGCGGCATGGGGGCAGGGCGGGTGCGCAGCTCGCTTGCGGCCTGTGGCATCGACCGCGACGTCAGCAGTGCTGCGCTCGAGGGCCATGATGCGCTTGCGGCCGCGATCGATTTTGCCCGCCGCAAGCGGCTCGGGCCT
>BBPE01003941.1_pt1 | contig 22181 bp, 25 predicted proteins | sample 1344301 | NCBI WGS metagenome assembly BBPE01 (sample SAMD00019089, study PRJDB2971) | groundwater metagenome | isolation source: The Cedars highly-alkaline
TATCATGGGTATTCTCTTGAGAATTGTATCCCTGTCTGCGCCGATTAGTTTTTCAAGGTCGTCGTATTGTAAGGTTATGATTGGCATGTTAACACCTTTTGAAGTCCAACGAAAGTCTTAAGTCTTACTAATTGTATTGATGTTATTGGTGAGTAAGTCCTTTTCGAAAAGGATGAGGCCGCCCTGAGGCGGGTGGGACGAAGTAGGGAAGGGTTCACTACATAATTTTTGCTTTTCCCCTCAAAAAAGTCGAGTGCTATAGAGACTCTGGACTTAATTTTTTGGTAATAAACATCTTTTTTATCACGATATTTGCAATGTATCGCACCAGCAACAAAGTCCGCTGCTTGAATACATGGATCCTGCTGGGAATCTGCATGAACAATTTTTGGCGGCTTTATATCTAACTCTCTAGTATGGTCACTCATCAGTGCCCTCCATGTTAAATACTGGTCAAAACTTTCCCTTTGAAGTCCATAAAGGGATTTGTCGACAAACACATTCACGGTTCCCTTAAGCCGATACTCGGTGACGATTTTAGAAAGCAGCGACCCGCTCACATAATTATAAATAATGGGTTGTTTATCTCGAAGACTCTTATGCACTTGATGCTTGCGCAACACGGCATATACAATGTCGGTATCTGTGTCTGCTATACGCTCAAGAAGGCGTCTTTTGATAGTGGGGCTGGAATTGTGAAATTTCAATTCTGGCGTCTTTTTGTATTTTTTGGGGAGTTTTTGCCTTCTGACTTTTGTGAAGCACTTCTTAATTTGGGGCGGGCTTCTAACGAGGAGCGCTGCTAATACGAAGTATTTTGATGCTCTGGAACCGAATCCCAAATCACCCGATTCATCGAGATAAATTTTCATTAGTTCACCCAACGCTTTCTTCTACGATTTTAAATCTTCAATTTATCGTTAACTATTTCAAAAAGCTTATCAAAGTTTTCTATTGTACTTGTTCCTAGAACGTCATCAGTACAAGATATATCGCTAGTCATATTGTACACTTGCTTTGCCACTAAGGTTTTGTCAAATCGACCCAACCTGTTTTTACTAAAGAATTTCTCGTACTTTTTCGTTTGCATGATAACTGAGGTATCAAGTTCATCCAATTTTATTTCCTCTTCTCCTCTTTTTTTTCTGAAGCAAACCTTATAGGCTTCATTAACAGCCTTGTTATAAAAAGAAGGATCAATGAGATCCTCAATTGTGATGTCTCTTCCCTGCATTTTATCGGGTGCTATTTCATCTAACTTGAAAACTAAACTTGCATCTATTGGATATTTTTCTTTTAACTCTCTTGCAACCTCTCTTCCCTCATTGTCATTATCTAGTATTATAACAAACTTATAGCCTTTTCTCCACACAAAAAGCGTGAAATAGGGCACCTTTTGTGCTCCACCCACAGAAATAATTGCTACTTTAGAAAAGTCAAGGAATCCCTTTTTATTTCTTTGAAAGTAATGTGACACTCCTTCTAAAATAAGATAATCTGAATATCCCTCCACAATTGCATTTTTCTTTAAGCCAAAAAGAGAGTCGCCAATAGTGGCTCCAATAGCGGCCCTTATTGGCTCTAGTGCATCAAAATCTGAATCATGAAATTTTTCTTTGATGATTGTCCCCACTTTTCTCTCTTTCTTTTGAAAAATTCTAATTGTGTTAAGATGCTCTCTGTCAATTAAAAAGGGAGAGTGAGTTGTATATACGATTTGATTACTTTCTGCGATTTGCTCTATAGTTTTTAAGAGGTCTTTTTGTCCCGAGGGGTGAATAAGCACCCCAGGGTTGTCAAGTAATATTACTGCATTTTTGAACTCGCCTTTAGTGCCTGCCATAAAGTTTATATAGAATGACAAAAACCATTGAAAACCATCGCTTCTCCGACTTGGTGGATCACGCGCTTCTGTTTTGTCCTCTATATAGACAAAAAGAGTGCCCCCATCGTATCCAATTTTGACATTTACAGTACCCTGTCGCCATAACTCATTTACCCTACCAGTTATTCTCGCTGAAGCTTCTTCTGTAGAAGAACGGCGTCGATGTGTGGGTTTTTCCGTTAATTTTTCTACATCTAACCCTGCCAAATTTATTAAATTGTCAAAAGTTTTGTATTGAGGTCTATTTTTTAGAAACTCATTTATTTCAATACTATCCTTTAGAAGATCTACGGCATCAAAATAAATTGAATTAGGAATTAGTTCTAAAATTTTTCCTATGATATCGTCTTCTTGGAGTTCGGTTATTAGTTCACCTTTAATTTGCTCAAGAATCTTGATAGTATTTTCAATATCTGTTTGAATAGTGGCATCTATGTTAGGTAATCCACGCAAGTTAGCGTATAAGGTGGTGAAAGCTTGTTCAACGTTTGATATGTTAGTAAAATCTGTCGAGAGGAAATTTTCTGCAAATTGGTCATATTGAGGCTTACTAGAAGCGAAAGGAGGATATCTTTGTGTATGTTGTTGGAGTTTTGTTGACACATCATCAATTTGAAGTTTTATATTCTCAACTATTTCTTCTGTATTCTTAGGTTCCACCTCTAAATCTTCGATTCCACACTCCGGACTTTCAACTTCGTATTGATTGCTATAATATTTTGTAATCTTTAAATGCTTTATTTTGGCAAGTTCTTTGTTGATATCTTTTAACTTTTTTCTATCTTCATTTTCAATTTCAAACCAAGCTGTAATGATATCTATGTCTTCGGGCTCTATGTCTCCCCTTTCTAACTTTTCCTTCACTTCGGAATAAGAACAAATATCCTCCTCTATATATTCGTAATCCAAATTAAAAGATTCTAAAGCTTTTAAAAAATTAGTCTTGCCACTTTCATTTTTGCCCATTAGGCAAGTCACTTTGCTATCGATTTTTATTTCACTGGGATCCTTAATAGACCTGAAGTTTCGTATCTGGACTTTCTCTATCTTCATTATTATACGCCTCTAATTCGGCTTAGTACAGAGATATTACTTCCTAACTCTTTTAAACATTCGCCCTTTTATCATTCGTATCTTCTTTTTACTTCCTCGACACTGGTTTCTTCAACTATTGCGATTTCCTCATCACTCATTTTTACCCTCGCGCAATTGAGAGATAGGATACCTCCTCAACCAATCGATATCAGGCCGATATAAGTCCCTCAAATCCTTTAGGCCCAGGCGCAACATCGCGAGCCTGCCAACACCGAGCCCCCATGCGAGAACGGGGCAATCGATACCTAACGGAGCCGTAACCTCGCGCCTGAATATGCCTGCTCCGCCCAATTCAATCCAGCCTAGTTCTGGCACATAGACTTCTGGCTCGACCGATGGCTCCGTGTATGGAAAATACCCAGGACGGAAGCGCACATTTTCAAAATCCATGCGATGATAGAATTCGGACAGATAGCCCAGCAAATCTCTGAACGAGACATTCTCATCCATCACCACGCCCTCCAATTGCTCAAACTCGGGGAGATGCGTGGCATCGATGGCTTCGCGCCGATATACTCGACCGATGCAGAACGCCTTAACAGGCGGCTTTGGATGTTCTGCCAGATGTTTTATCGTTATCGCAGTAGTATGCGTTCTGAGAACGTTCATCCGTGCCATGTCAAGACTCCATTTAGTCCCCCATCCTGCAGAATCGATATTGCCGCCATGCTCGTGTGTCGCTTTTACACCTTTCACGTATTTATCTGGCAGCTTCCCCTTGGAATCGAGATAGAACGTATCCTGCATCTCCCTGGCAGGATGGTCCTGTGGTTGGAACAGCGCATCGAAATTCCAAAACGACGTCTGTATAAAGTCTCCCCTTATCTCCTCAAAGCCCATCTCGAGGAATATTTGGCGCATCATATCGAGCAGTCGTTGATATGGATGTTTTTTAGCAACAAAGGTTTCCTGTGCTGGCGCGTGTATGTCATATGGCCGCAATCCCTTCTCTCGCCATTTGCCTGACCTGATCAAGTCAGGGGTCAGTTGTCCGATTTCGTCCGTAAGCACAATGCCTTTCTGCACTAATTTGCGCCCAGCATCTGTAATGGTGATGGTGCGAGATGTTTTTTCGATAGCGCTGATCAGATTTCTGTTGAGCAATTCCTGGATAGTCATGGATGAAAAATTCGTGAGACCATCAGAAGGGCGTGAGCGCAAAAAGTCCAGGATTTCCTTCTGAGCGTCTTTTTTGCCCGTATTGATTGGTCTGATTGTCGTCTCTTCGCCTTTTTTCTCGATAGTCGCCAGTCCCTTTCGCTTCAACCAGCCAAGCGCAATGCTGATATCTCTCCATGGGAACGTCCTCTTTAACTCGGACAGTGTGCATTCTTTTCCTTCCATAAAATCGATAATTCGCCCCTCTGGGAGACCTTGCTGTGCATATAATATCCCTTCATCTGTAAGCGAGTAAAATTTAGTCGTTTCCTCCTCTACCGCCGCCAGCCCTCTCTCGGCAAGTGAAAACGCAGCCTGCATGGCAGTATCGACTTTGAGGTTGGAAATCTCTGCAAGTCTCTGTGGGCTTGCGGACCCGACCTTGTCAAGCGCCAATAGTATGCGCTTTTCATTAAGCCTGTTGATGCGGTCTATTTCGACCATAATGACACTCCTGATTTAGAATGCAGTATCTATTATTTGTAACTACTTACATTGAAAACATTTATCCCAGATAAAATATATGCTCCTATCAAACGGAGGGCATAATTTGAACACATTATATTTTTACGATTACGAGACCAAGAAAGAGGCCGAGAGAATTTTAAGTGGGGACATGCTCAAGCGAGTAGGATATACCGTCCGGGAGTGCAAGTTCGTGGATTCAGAGCGCGAAGGATATTATCTATTTATAAGGTCTGCGCCTGAGATGATTAAAAAGGTCGATGAGCTGTTGGAAGGCATAAAAATCGAGAAGGTAGTGGGAAAAGAGGCAGAAGAGGTAATCGAAAAGATAGAGGCAGAGGACGAGTCGGCTGCAACAGGGATGGGAATGATATTCAGGTGATGGTAAATATGGTTGATAGATTAAAATATAAATCACATATAGCTATGGCAGGAAAAGAAGATAGCATATTATTAATTATAGACATGCAGGACAGGCTGGTAAATAGTCCTGTGTTTCCCATTTACGAGAGAGGCAAAATTGTCGAGAATATTAAAGCGTTGATTAAAACTGCAAACGTTTTTAAACTGCCTGTTATGGTGGTGGAGCAAAAAAAGTTGGGTGAGACCATCCCCGAGATAAAGGAATTGCTTCATCAATATAATATGTATCATCCTATTGAAAAATTATGTTTTAGCTCTTATGGGAATGAAGAGTTTAGAAGAAGGTTGGAAGAAATCAATCGAACGAGAGTGTTAATTTGCGGTGTTGAGACGCATATTTGCGTGATTCAAACGGCACTTGACCTCGTGGAAAATGGCTATTCAACACAGATTATCAAGGATGCCACCTCTTCTCATCTAAAAACAGATTTTGAAACGGCGATTGGCAGGGTGAGAGGGGATGGAGTGGTAATTACAACCACAGAGATGTTGATATATGAACTATTAAAAGAGGCGGGAGCGGACGAGTTTAAAAAGGTATTGGAGATAGTGAAAGATAAGAGAGGGCGTTAGCTGAAATGCATGCCCTTGACAAAAACATGGGCAGAACAAAACGAAGCAGCGGATTTAGATGATAATTTTGCTTGGATTTTTGATCCTGGGACTCGTAATATCAGCAAAAACGTTTCGCTGGGAATAATATGGGAGATATAAAACCGCAACTCTTCGCCAACTTCGTTGGCTCGGGGCTAACGTCCCCGTCTAACAGCCGTTAAAAGACTTCACAACCTTGCAGGTTGCTACGCCCAAATTTTTCTAACAAAAACTTCTTTTAATGGCATATGTTATCTGAACTGTCAGGGTCCTTATCACTGACTTTTTCGCGTTATTCCTCTCTAAATCAGATTTTTAAGCCAAACTCATCCAATCGCTCTTTTGCGAGCTCGCGCTTCTCTTGATGCTCCTTCAGGAAATTGGACATCAGCTCCACTGCAAGCGCCTTGCATTTGCCGCAGGTGCGCCCGCCGTCTCGGCATTCTTTGAATATCCCTGCGAGTTGCTCGTCATCTTCGAGCAGGTGGAACATCAAAAGTTCGTAAACGGTGCATTTTTGAGGTTCGCCACCCGACCGGCGCTGCTCTGCAAGAGTGATACTCCCTCCTGTTTTTGCCTTTTTAATCTTTGCGGCTGCAACGTCGGGAGATTCGGTCAGCGCAATGACGCTGTTTGGAGCACTGCTCGACATTTTGCCGCCTGCCAATCCACTCATAAACCGATGGTAGGTCGATGCTGGCTGGTAAAACCCACAGCCTCCATGCTCGACCTCCACTTCGCGCACGATGGATTCGACCGCTTTCATATCATCATTATCATAGATGTCCAGGTGTTCTGCATAGGGTTTTGTTTTTCCGTCCACGCGGTCTGCAATGGTGCGCATGGCTAACTTATTTGCAACTCTCGCTCTCACGCTGATGTAACCGTCACGAGGCTCTACTTTGAACATCCTCATCCGGCTCGCGATATCCCTTGTGAGCCTTATGTGTGGGTCCTGATCCGCACCGACTGGTATTATCACTGGCTTCGGTCCACCATATTCGGATAGCTGTGGCTGAAGGATGTCCGCACTTTGAATGAGCGTGCTGAGCATGTGTGAAACGTGAGTTTCGCCGGGAAATCCATAAATGGCATTCATCTCGGACAGGTTCGTCTTCATCCCGAGCTCAAACGCAAGGTCTTTTACCAGCGGATTTTTGGACTGGAAGTAAATGTGGCCGTCGGACTTGAAACCGAGTGCGATTAAACTGAGCACATATTCGTTGATTCCAATTTCAATGCATTTATCCCACGAGATGTTACGGACAGAATGCGCCTCCATATCAGCCACGGCGAAAAATGCATGCGCTCCCATCTGCTGATGCCATATCATCTCATCCATCACCATCTTGTGTCCCAGATGCACGGGACCAGATGGCATGAATCCGCTCATGACCGCAAATGGAGAGTCATTTTTCATCGCTTCCAGAATCGTTTGATAATCGCGGTGACCAAAGATGATTCGTCTTCGCATGTATAAATGTGGATTCGGTATCTCCGGGATAATTGTCTCAAAAGGAGCTATTCCAAATTCGTCGAACAATTTTGAATAATCCGTGATATCCACGGCTCCCCATGGGTCGAGCTTCATACTCCCTCTGCCTCCTTATCACAATTTAGTTCTTCCAATATCGACATATTGTACTTTTTTATCGGTTGTATATGCAAATATCATTCGCTTTCTAACGCTCTGGGCGAGTCTGATGGCACGTGACAACTCCTGTAATGCAAATATATGGTCACCTGGAATCGCGTGTACGAGATATTTAGAATGCGTCAGTTTTTCAATGGAATCAATCTGTTCATAGGTACGAAAGTGGCTGCCGAACTTAAAACCTGTCTTGACCACCTGTCCTTTATCCCGCAGCCCTTCATAGGTCCTGTATTTTCCGTCAAATATCGGCTCGATTCTCGTTGCTTTTTCTGCAAACTTCTTGAAACTTAGGACTTTACCTGATTTTCCATCGACGATCTTTATGACCTTCTTTTTTAGCAGATATGCAGACTCCACGAGCGACAATTGCAGCATTTTTTCATGCAACAATGTCCCAAAAAAGCTGCCATGATGGAGCGCATGTGCCAGCTCTGGATCCCAGATTATCACCCTGTCCCCCAGCAGCGCCGCCTCTTCTTTAATGCCGTTCGTCTTTACCTCCCTCATCTTTCCTTCCATGTCCGTCTTTTTAGCATCATAGAACGTTATATCCCCTTCCTCGTCCACGATGGCGAGTATGATTTGTTTTCGCACGTTTTTCGCAGTCTCCAGATGCCGCATTATATCTGTCAGGGGGAGTGGTTCTCTCTCGGATACCACGCGCACGAAATACTCTGCTGGCGTTTTGCCAGGATGCCCCCCTCTGGGGTACAGCCTGAAATCGGTTACACTTGGTTGTACATAATATCCCCTCTCCCGCAAATCTTTGTAGACGATGTATTTTAGTTCGAATTTTTCCATCAGGTTGGAAGCAGTCTTGACAAATTCTTTAAAATTTAGGGGTTTTTTATCCAGAGATATCGAGATTCTCTCTCGCCCAAGTAGGTATGCCGCCTCGGTCAGGGTTAATTCTAGTTTGCCATCCCTGGGGCGCCCGTAATAGCTGGTACTGTATAACTCAGCGATGGCAGCCTCTTCCAATATGACCCTATCTCTAACTAATTTGCCGTTCATAACATTCCTCGATATACGGATCTGCTGGGATTTGAACCCAGGTCGTCGGGTCCGAAGCCCGAAAGGATGTCCACTACCCCACAGACCCATCACACTATATTATGCCATTCTATTATAGCTTATCGCAGAAAAGTATTAAATCCTGCTCAGGTATAGTGGATGGCATGATGTTGTCGGATAGGGATATCAGAAGGAAAATGTCAGAAGGACTACTTATCAAACCGTTCAACGAAGATTCGCTTCAACCCGCATCATATGACCTTAGAGCAGGGGAATCTACTGTCATCCAACCAAAGGCGTTTGCACTGGTTGGTTCGCTCGAGCGCGTGGAAATGCCATTGGACGTGGCGAGTATTCTAAAGGTTCGGTCATCATATGCGCGAAAGGGACTTATCCTGGGCGGCGGTTTTATCGACCCTGGGTTTAGAGGCAACCTGACGCTGTGCCTGAGCAATATGAGCGATAAAGAAATAGAGATAAGTTACGGCGAGCGAATAGTCCAGATGCTATTGTTCCGTGTAACATCGCCGAATAGTATGTACAAAGGAAAATATCAGGATTCCAATGGTGTTGTGAAGGCAAAATTATGATGCATTGAAATATAAAGAGAACGAGATTATATAAAATATGGAGGCGACATGAAGACGCTAAAAGAGATAAAAAAGATTTTGTCTACAAATAGAAGAGAACTGAGAGATAAATACGGTGTTAAAGAACTATATATATTTGGTTCTCTGGTCACAGACGAGCAAACAGAAGGGAGTGATGTGGATATACTTGTGGAGTTTTACGATGCCCCCGATCTTCTTAAATTCATAGAGATTGAGAGATATATTGAAGAGATCATAGGCGTTAAGGTTGACCTTGTCAGAAAAACCGTAATACGACCTGAGATAAAGGATGCGGTGCTTGAAGAAGCAATTCCAATATGAAACGAGATTACAATTTATATCTAAAGGACATTTTAAGCGCCATAGATAAGATCGATGAGTTCATCGGAGATATGAACTTTGATGAATTTGTAGCAGATGATAAAACAAACAGCGCGGTTGCAAGGAAACTTGAGATCATAGGAGAGGCAGGCAAGAGCGTACCTCAGCATTTAAGAGAAAGATATAAAGAGATCCCATGGAGTGATGTGGCAAGGATAAGAGATAAGATCATTCATTTTTATTTTGGCATCGATTATGAGATCGTATGGAAGGTAGCAAAAGAAAGATTGCCCGAGATTAAACCAAGTATAGAAAAGATGCTAAATGAACTTGAGAGTAGAAAGAAATGAGAGACATTTGCCGCAGTCACACCAACTACGTCCATAATACTCTTACAATACCTTCAGGCTAAATTATCACTCCGTGTTCCTCTTTCAAGATATTTAGAACTATCATCGTATAGGTTCTCCTCACGTTATCCATGGCAAGAAGGTTCTTTATGAAATCATTTAAATCTGAACGGTTTTTGAACTTCGCTACTATGATGGCATCGTATTCGCCTGTGACATCATATACTGCTGAAACGTTCGGCTCTCTGGCGATTGCCTCTTCTATCTCAGGCAAATGCCCGCCTTCGACCACGAGACCTATCAATGCGGTTAAGTCGTAGCCCAGCTTTGAGTAGTCTATGTTCAGTATGAACCCAGTGATTGCTCCAATTTCACGAAGCTTGCTTACCCTGTTATAAACCGTCCCCTCGGCGACCTTAACTTTGCTGGCTATATCCCTATAACTTTTACGCGCATCCTTTTGCAACTCACGAATTATTTTAAGGTCGAGTTCGTCGACTTTGTCCATGTTATCAATTATATCTTTCAACCTTTAAAAAATTAACTGATTTAAAACAAAGAGGTCTCAAAAAATATGTAAAAATCTATACAAATCACGTATAAACCGAAAGATATTTATAGAAATATTCATTTCTTATAAAATAGGTTGGACGCTAATTAATTTGAAGGTGGTTTAAGATGAGGTCGAAGGATGAGGGGCAGGTGCTCGAGGCAATAAAAAAACAGGACATAAGATTCATAAGACTCTGGTTCACAGATATCCTGGGACAACTGAAGAGTTTCGCTATTTCAAGTGATATAATGGAAGAGGCTTTTTCAGAAGGCATGGGCTTTGACGGCTCGTCGATAAAGGGATTTGCCAGAATCGATGAAAGTGACATGCTCGCAAAACCTGACCCAAGTACGCTTAGGATTCTCCCATGGAGGCCAAAGGAGAAGGCGGTAGCGAGTATGTTTTGTGATATCCTTCAGCCAGACGGCACTCCTTACGAAGGCGACCCCCGATATATATTGAAGAGAAATCTGGCACAGTTGGAAAAGACGAACTATACTTTTTACGTGGGCCCAGAGCTGGAATACTTCTATTTTGAGGACGAGAAACAGCCCAAAATATTGGATATAGGCGGGTATTTCGATCTCACCACCCTAGATGCGGCAAGCGATCTGCGGCGCGACACGATACTCGCCCTGGAGTCAATGGAGATAAAGGTGGAATATAGCCATCATGAGGTGGGGCCATCTCAACACGAGATAGATTTGTGCTATAGCGATGCACTCACCATGGCAGATACTGTAATGACTTATAGACTGGTGGTTAAAGAGATAGCGCAAAACCACGGCGTATATGCCACATTTATGCCAAAGCCCATATCAGGGGTAAATGGGAGTGGCATGCATACACACCAATCTTTATTCAAGGGGGATAAAAACATATTTTTTGACTCGGGTGACGAATATTATCTATCCGATGTTGCTAAAAGATATATCGCAGGATTGTTAAAGCATGCACCGGAGATTACGTCCATCACCAACCAATATGTCAATTCATATAAACGCCTGGTTCCAGGCTATGAGGCGCCTGTGTATATATCATGGGCCCGAAGAAACCGGTCTACATTGGTCAGAGTGCCCATGTATAAGCCAGGGAAGGAAAAAGCAACGAGAATCGAGTACCGCAGTCCAGATCCTGCATGCAATCCGTATCTGGCCTTCTCGGTAATGCTGGCGGCAGGTATGGAAGGGATTAAAAACAAATATGAATTGCCAGAACCAACTGAGAAAGATGTTTTTCATATGAGTGAGCAGGAAAGAGAGAAGGATGGGATAGAGTCGCTTCCAGGCAGTCTGATTGACGCTGTCAAACTGACTGAGAAAAGTGAACTGGTACGAAAAGCGCTGGGCGATCATACCTTCAACAACTTTATCGAGAATAAAAAGATAGAGTGGGATGGATACAAAGTATGCGTCCATCCTTATGAGATAGAAAAGTATCTGCCAATATTATGACAATTTCTTCCCTTTTTAACCACCCGATGCATCTCGAACAATGCTTTTTTGATATCTGCCACATTCCTGATTCCGAAAGCCGCAATGGTGCCATTGAAAGTTTCATCATTAAAAGAAAGGTTTTCAGCATCGTTCTGGATGTAGTAGATATTCTCTATATTCCTTTTTTTAATTTTCCTGGCACACAACTTCAGCATTTCTTCACAGAAATCCGAGGCGATTACATTGCTTTTTTTGAACCCTCTATTGCCACATCACCTGTTCCTGAACAGACATCAAGTATATACCTGGATGGCAGTTTTGATACTGCAAACCGCCGCCAGCATCTATCCCGCCCCATGCTCAACAGGTGATTGAGAAGGCCATATCTATGGGAAATTCCTGCAAACATTTTCCGGATACTATTCTTTTTTATGCAATTGATTCCTCTTTGTTGTGATTTTCTCCTTTGAAAAACCAGGATGAAAATCAATTTACCAAAACTTATAACTTATCTCGATTATAAGAAGAAGGTATGAACAAAATAGATAGCAAGGATATTAAATCAGAGGTAATGCGTGTCATCCTTAATATCTCAAAAAGTCTTGCCAGAGAGAATCAGGGCGCTTTATTCATAATAGCGGACAGGGATAAAATCGAGGGCAACTACCACCTCCACTACCCCCAAATCCAGTTTGCAGGAAATCTCCTGAGTAATGGAATGGATTCCGTAGTTGAAAAGCTTGCTACACTCGACGGGGCCGTAATTCTAACGCCTGACGGCGAGCTTGTGGCATATGGTTCAAGGATATTAAAATCAGAAACCTTACTCGGTTTCGGCACAAAACATGCGGCTGCACGCGGCATTACATTATACGATGACTCTTTCACTGCAGTCCTTGTATCAGAAGAGAGCAGCTGGATAAAGGTCTTCCAGAAAGGAGATGCGGTTCTCGAGACCGATTCCATAGCTATTGAACCTCCCACGCTTGACAAGGTTTCCCGCTTTCTCATAAACCATGACATGGCACTGCTTGCAGGCGCTGGAATAACGGTAGCTGCAGGAATAGTATCAGCCCCTGCGGTATTGATTGTGGGAGGGGCTTATATGGTGGTAAAAACAGCAGGTCAGGTAATCTCCTCGGCTATAAAGAAAGAAAAGAAGCGATATTAAAGGGGAAATAGTGCCTGAAAAATCCTCTTTCATCTTCTCAAGGCAGTTTCTTCGTCAAGGGCGATGGTGATTCTTATGGGATTTTTCATGGTTTTAGTTTTGTAATATTACATTATAACCTTTCGTGGCAATTGTTGTTTTTATGAAAATTTCTCAAATAGGCTTTTATTCTAACTAAACGTTACGTTTCATGTAGAATATAGGATATAGGAGTTCTATAAATGGCTGACATATATGCAAACGCAAGGTCTACAACCGGTACCGCTACGCGATTTAAGGATATAAGCCCCACAAGCGGCATGTGCCCTATTTGCGTAAAGAACTGTACAGTTTTATGTGAGATTGGCAAATCTGCCTTCAGAGGCAGAGAGGTGTTATATCCAGCGCCTGAAGAATTTGGACATAGCACCGCAGCATCAAATAAAGATTATGGACTGGATTGGTCGCATTTTCAGATATTGACCGATGTGTTGGGGGCAGAGGGAATAGAGCCAGACCCAGACAGGGCAATTTTCCCAGCTGCGGATGTCAAAACATCTGCTGGAGGAGTTCCGCTTAAGGTACCAGCATTCACGGCAGGATTGGGTTCCACTGCAGTGGCGCAGAATTACTGGAACGGATTGGCTGTGGGCGCAGCCATCTCGGGCACCATCCAGGTTATTGGGGAAAATATCTGCGGAATGGATATGAATTTGAAAATCACGAATGGAGAGGTAGCGCACTCGGATAGTCTAAAGTATAGGGTTGACAAATACAGGGAATTCTGGGATGGTGTGCATGGCGACATAGTCGTCCAGACCAACGTGGAAGACCAGCGATTGGGCGTTGACAAGTATGCACTCTCTAAGTTAGAGGTCAACATCATCGAAAGGAAGTGGGGGCAGGGTGCCAAAGCTATCGGCGGCGAGGTAAGAATCGATGATATCGCCAAGGCGATAGAACTAAAAAGAAGGGGCTATGTTGTACTCCCAGACCCAGAAGACTCAAGCGTGCAGAGGGCTTTTAAAGAGGGCGCGTTCAAGACATTTGAGAGGCACAGCAGAGTTGGGTTTCCGACGCATGAGGGTTTCGTAGAGGACGTGGAGAATCTAAGAGCACAAGGGGCTAAGCGCGTATTCCTTAAGACTGGGGCGTACAGGCCAGTAATAACTGCGTTCACGCTCAAGGCGGCTTCGGAAGCAAAGATTGACCTGCTTACATTTGATGGTGCAGGCGGAGGGACGGGTATGAGTCCAGTACCTATGATGAACGAGTGCGCCACGCCAACCGTATATCTACAAGCACAGGTTATGAAATGTATAGAATTGCTGAAGAAGAAGGGCAGATATGTGCCAGATATTGCATTCGCTGGCGGGTTCGTCAACGAAACGCAGATGTTCAAGTCGATAGCAATGAGCGATATGGGCAGCGGTCCGCATGTGAAGGCCATTGCAATGGCAAGGGCTCCGATAACCGCAGTGATGAAGGCAGAACACTTTGTTGAACTGGCGAATGAGGGCAAATTGCCAAGGTCATTTGAACAAAATTATGGCGCAGCTCCAGAGCAGTTCTTTATTGCAATGTCCGACCTGGTGGATGAGTATGGTGCACGCGCCAGGGAGCTCCCAGCTGGTGCGGTTGGATTGTATACCTACTATGTTGACCGGCTTGGAACAGGTCTGAAGCAATTGATGGCAGGCTCAAGAAAGTTCAAGCTGAATCTGATAAGCAGAAACGATATTGCGTCCATATCAGAGATTGCAGAGAGAGTTACAGGCATTCCAATGATAGACAAGATCGAGAGCGACTTGATGGAGAGCATTCTTTCTTAACTGTTTATTCAACCAAATTCAGGTTGAAGTTCAGCCATCCTGCCGAATGTGTGAGTGCCCCCATTGAGATTATGTCAACTCCAGTATCAGCGTAATCGTTTAGATTATCGAGTGTGATTCCACCAGATGCCTCAAGCTTCACTCGAGTTCGCAGACTCGCTTTCTTCAATTTTTCCACCGCATCCATGATATCCTCTGGAGCCATATTATCGAACATTATGGTATCGATGCCGAGCTGTGCTGCCTTGATGGCATCATTTGTATCCTCCACTTCGACCTCTATATTCTTTTCAGGATGGAGTTCTCGTGCTTTATCAATAACTGCCTTTAAACCTGCTATTTTGATATGGTTGTCCTTGATCAGGACGGCTTCAGCCAGATTGAACCTGTGCGGATGACCGCCGCCTATTTTGATGGCCTTTTTCTCAAATTTCCTGAATCCTGGAGTGGTCTTTCTGGTGCCAGCAATCGTCACGCCCTTACTGCACTTCACACATGACCGAGTGAGCGTGGCGATGCCGCTCATTCGTCCCAAAAAGTTCAGCGCCAATCGTTCTCCAACGAGAATTGATCTGGCATTTCCACTCACCTCTAAAATCACGTCACCCTTCTTGAACTCGGCACCATCTCTGAATTTAGATTGAACATCAAGTCCGAAATGCTCGAATATTTGTTTCGCCTCCTCGAGACCGGCTAAAATACCGTCTTCGCCTGCCTTGATGTGCGCTTTAACATGGACATCTGGAACTGCCGCTCCAGTGATGTCCCCTGAACCAACATCCTCTTCGAGGAAGCGCTTGAGTTCGACAGTTCTCATGATTCTCTCTAATACTTTTCACTACCACCATAAATCCTTTTATGCTTGTGGCATATTAGTTTCTTCGATGTTGAAATTTCGTAGAAATTACAACTTGGAATTCCGAAGGAATTGCATGAAGATAGGGATAGTTGGTTGCGGCGCGATAGGCAAGACGATCTGCAGGGCTTTCGACCAGGGCATCATCAATGCCCATCTCACGGCGTTATCGGATAGAGACCCCGTATCAGCACAAGAACTTGCCGATTCTCTTGTAAATATACGGCCAAGGGTCATGGATACATCTGCGCTAATAGATGCGGTTGATCTGGTTGTGGAATGTGCTGCCCAGTCCGCAGTTCCAGATATAGTAATACCTGCGCTGGAAAAGGGCAGGGATGTGATGATTATGAGCATTGGGGCACTTACGGATGAAAGACTATGGAGACGAATCAAGAGCCTTGCCAGCGAGCATGACTGCAGGGTGTACCTGCCCTCTGGTGCGATCGTTGGCTTGGACGGGCTGAAATCCGCCTCGATGGCAAAAATGTCATCCGTCATGCTCATCACCAGGAAGCATCCATCTGGCTTTCAAGGGGCGCCATATATCGAGCAGCACAAAATAGATTTGAATGCGCTGAAAAAGGCAACCATCATATTCGAGGGATGCGCTGAAGACGCTGTCAGAGCCTTTCCCGCCAACGTGAACGTAGCCGCTACGTTGAGCCTGGCAGGCATCGGGACTAAAAATACCAGAGTCAGGATTATCGCAGACCCAGCCCTGAGCAGAAACGTCCATGAAATTTATGTGGAAGGAGAGTTCGGTAAATTCGAGACGCGAGTTGAAAATGTACCGTCTCCAGACAACCCAAGGACGAGTTATCTGGCAGCACTGTCCACAATTGCCACCCTGAAAAAAATAGTTGATGAAATTCAGATTGGGACATAGTTATGCTACAAGATAAAATACGCCAGTTGAAGGAGGAAAGAAATGCAATCATACTCGCCCACAACTATCAGATAGGCGAGATACAAGACATCGCGGATTATGTCGGGGATTCACTTGGACTGAGCCAGAAGGCGACGGAAAGCAATGCGGACGTCATCGTGTTCTGCGGTGTAGATTTCATGGCAGAAAGTGCCGCCATACTAAACCCGGATAAGACCGTCTTGATGCCTGATGTCGGAGCGACTTGTCCGATGGCTATGATGATCACTCCTGAAGCTTTGCGCGCCGAGAAGAAAAAACATCCAGATGCGGCAGTGGTATGTTACGTGAATACGAGCGCCGCTGTCAAAGCCGAGAGTGACATATGTTGCACGTCCTCAAACGCTGTCAAAATCGTAAATTCGATGAACGAAAAGGAAATCATCTTCGTTCCTGACAAGAACCTGTCGTTATACGTGGCAGCAAAAACGAACAAAAAAATAATACCATGGGATGGATACTGCCCGTCCCACCACATCATCTTAAAAGGAGATGTGCTACTGGCAAAGGCGAAACATCCGGCAGGGAAGATACTCGTGCACCCGGAATGCCGTCCAGAGGTGATAGAATTAGCAGATGAGGTTTTAAGCACAGGCGGGATGGTTCGATATGTTAAAGGGTCGTCGGCGATGGGATTCATCATCGGCACCGAGATAGGAATACTATATCGATTGCGCAAGGAGAATCCAGACAAGACATTCTATCCTTCATCTAACCAGGCCGTTTGTCCAAATATGAAGAAGAACACGCTGGATAAGGTGGCAAAGGCACTGAAAAATATGGAGCATCAGATCACCGTGCCAGAGGATATACGCATTAAAGCAAAACAAGCACTGGATAAAATGTTAAAGGTTGGAAGAGATGATTAAATATCTCGAACTGACCAGGCCGTTGAATTGTCTGATGGCTGGACTGGCAATCTTGATAGGCAGCATCGTCGGAGCAGGTGGTGCTGTATCTCCATACATGTCCCAGATGGCACTTGCATTCATCGCTGGATGTGTCATCACGGCAGGTGGCAACGCCATCAATGATTTTTATGATGCGAAAATTGATGCGACCAACAAACCTTTTAGGCCAATACCGAGCGGGCGCGTCAGCGCTAAGGGTGCCCTCCGTTTCTCTATCGGACTGTTAACAGTCGGCGTTGCTCTATCTTACTTCATAAATTTCATATGCTTTTTGATAGCAATGGCAAATTCGCTAATTTTAATTTATTATGCCTACCGACTCAAGAGGACGGTGTTATGGGGTAATATTTGCATCGGCTATCTCACCGGTTCGGCGTTCTTGTTCGGTGGAGCAGCCGTGAACGGCATTGCAGTCACATCAACGCTCTTTATGCTCGCGATGCTAACTACGATCGGGAGGGAAATAGTAAAGGACATGGAAGATTTAGAGGGAGATAAAAAAGAGGGCGCGGTCACATTACCAATTCGCATAGGAAAACGTAAATCCACAATGGTAGCGTTAATGTTTATCATACTGGCAGTCTTGTTGAGTCCCATTCCAGTAATATTCGGAATCCTCGGCACCTCATATCTTTTAGTGGTGGCTCTGGCATGCGTCATCTTGTTAGTGGGCGGCGCAGTGATAAAAAAATCTCCATCTATGGCATCATTGCTCATCAAGAGTGCGATGGTGGTGGCGCTGTTTGCGTTCATCGTTGGGGCTATGTTAGTCAAATAACACAATTACGAATCCATTATATGGTAGAACAACTAAATAGAAAGTGAAGGAGAGGATTAAAAATGGGTGCAAAAACAACCATAAGTATAATCAAGGCAGATATCGGCAGTGCGCCTGGACATAGGAAGGTGCCCCAGGAATTGTTAGACATATGCAGTACTAATCTGACTGAGGGTGAGAAAAGTGGACTGCTGATAGATTCTTACGTCACGCGGTGCGGAGATGACATATCATTAATAATGACCCACGACATGGGCGTGAATGCGGAGCCAATACATGCCCTCGCATGGGATACATTTAAAGAAGCGGCAGACGCTGCCAAGAAGAAGAGATATTACGGCGCAGGCCAGGATTTACTGTCAGATTCGTTTTCTGGAAACGTCAAAGGAATGGGGCCTGGAAGCGCCGAATTTGAGATTGAAGAGCGCGAAAGCGAACCCATCGTCATCTTTATGATGGACAAGACCGAGCCAGCTTCGTTCAATCTTCCATTTTATAAAATATTTGCGGATCCATTCGGGACAGCTGGGTTGGTGATCGATACCAAGATGCATGACGGTTTCGTGTTCAGGGTACTGGACGTATACGCTAACAAGACGATCAAACTGAAAGCGCCAGAGGAACTGTATGACCTGCTCGCTGTCATCGGCATCAAAAGCAAATTCTGCGTCGAGTCCGTTGCCAAGAAATCTGGAGAACCTGCAGGAGTGGTGTCAACAAGCAAACTAAGTTTGATCGCCGGGAAATACGTGGGCAAGGACGATCCCGTGGCGATGGTCAGATGTCAGAGTGGATTTCCAGCAGTAGGAGAGGTGCTTGATGCATTTGCATTCCCTTACTTAGTGGCAGGATGGATGAGAGGCAGCCACAATGGACCCCTCATGCCTGTGTCACTCAAAGATGCAAACCCGACGCGATTCGACGGCCCGCCACGCGTTGCATCACTTGGGTTTCAACTGAACGATGGAATGCTCGAAGAGCCATGCGATATGTTCGAAGACCCAGCATTCGACCACGCTAGAGCAAAAGCAAATGAGATAGCAGATTATATGCGGCGCCATGGACCCTTCCAGCCTCATCTGCTGGATGAAAAAGAACTGGAATACACGACGCTCCCTCAGATATTGGAACGATTAGAGAGTAGATTCGAGTGAGAAGACGAACCCAGGTCTGATGAGTTCCAAAGCTTTATCGGATTTGAGGGCTAAGTATATGTTGAGGGTGAAATATGCCCAAACGAACTCGAATCATCAATGACCCCGCAGACCTCGTCCCATTATTCCAGGTTTTTGGAAATGATATCCACAAAAGGGTGTTCAACGAGCTTTCCGTCAACTGGAGGACCAAGGAGGAACTTGCAGGACTGATAGGGGGAGATACCAGAAAAAGCCTTGAGATACTTCAAAAAGGCGGATTAATCGAGAGTAAATGGAGGATGCCAGAACTGGGAAAGACCCCTGACGAAGAGTTCCACACATCTTATTCCAGCGTGCAAGTCAATTTTCAGTGTGGATTGGACGATTTAAGCGATTTGATCGTAATAGCTTTTTCCAATGAAGAAGAATTTCGCGATATAATCGAAAAAATACAGAAGGAAATAAAAAAGGAAAACGCCTCGATGATGGGTTTGTGCAAAGCGCTGAACCAAAGCCCATCTTTCATCAGAGGATTGGCAAAAATGTCATCTAAGCTGACAGTCAAGGGCCAGAGGCTGGAGTTGGCTGGAGAAAGGTGAACATCTTTTTTATCTGTTCATCTGTTTTACCTATAAGAGATCTTCAAAAACCCAGCGGAATTGAAAGAAAAATTCAAGATCGTTGATGTGTGGAAAGGTTAAGTAGAGTCTAACAAAAAATAGAGATTAAGCAATTAGCCCAAAGATCCATTAGACTATGCCTATTATTTTCGCTGTTAGCATATAGGCAATCCTTTTGGGGTTTGACTATCTACTAGCAAATGGCTTCCATATCCTACCGAAGCCAGTATAAGTGCCAATTTTTCATTATCAGAGAGGTTAGAGAAGACATCGTTCTGTAGTATCTTGTGGTTACTAAGAATTAATATTGCGAGAGCACCCCAGCTGTGAAAAGCACCTCTATGATTTGGGTGACTTGAGGGCTCCAAGATATCTGGTAATAATGCCGTAATTGCTCCCAGTCCACCAGATATGAGGACTCCTTCAAGAGTCCAAGGCTCCTTATTATGGGACTTATACAACGCATACACACCTAAACTAATTCCTGCACCTATCAAAAGGTGCTCTTTTGAATTCATGTAATTATATTATTACTTCATAATTTAAATACTTAACGGGTCTGTTGCATCATAGGGTGTTGACCAAGAACCAGAACTCTACACCACTCGATAATACAACATTACTAAAATTTAAAAAGTTATTGAATTGATAGGATAAAACAAACACGTTAGATCCCAAGCTGTGGAGTGTAGGCTAGATATGTCTTTCTCATCTCCTCCTTATCTATATGATCATAGATGTCGATGGCGTCCCTTCTCTTGTCTCCTCTGAGCTCTTTGATGAACTCTCTGGGCATTCCTGCTCTTCTCAGGTGAGTGATGAATCAATGCCTATAGCAATGTTGGGGGAGAAAAGTGACTATTAGAACATCTTTTTTATCTGTTCATCTGCCTTTTTCATGACTTCTGCATATAAATCGTTTCCATGGGCGTCGATTCCCACTATAAGGGGCCCGAACTGCTCGACCTCCAAAACCCAAACGGCTTCCGTCATCCCTAGGTCGAGCCAATGTACATCGATAACATGCTTGACCTGTGCAGAAGTAATCGCTGCACATCCGCCAGTGGATGCCAAATAAATGCATTTTTCGTATATACGACCTGCGATACTTTCCATTCCACCTTTGCCGATTATCCCCCTAATATCAAACCTTTTCAGCATCTCCAGCGTCATTTTAGTCATTCTGGCGCTGGTCGTTGGACCTATCGCGATCGGCCGCCACTCTGCATCTTTTCTCATCAGCGGTCCGCAGTGGAATATGGTCGCACCGTCCAGTCCAAATGGCATATTCATCCCATCCGATGATAATAATCGCTTGTGCGCTTCATCCCTGAGAGTTAAGATTGTGCCATCCAGATATACGATGTCTCCTGCCCGCAACTTCATCACGTTTTCTTTGCTTAACGGCGCCACTAGTCTGTGCTCCATTTTTAACCCTCCAGAACGGCAGATGCACGCCTATCGGCCCAGCACTGAATATTGACTGCCACTGGCAATGAGGCGACATGACAATGTGCATACTCGATGTTAACCTTCAGCGCAGTGGTATCTCCTCCCAGGCCCATTGGCCCTATGCCAAGTGAATTGATGGCATCCACCAATTCCTGCTCTAATTTATCTGGTACCGTGTCCAAGCCTCGCAACGCCGCTTTCTTTGCCAGTCTCGCTGCTTTGTCGAACGTGCCTCCAATGCCAACGCCCACGATGATTGGCGGACAGGGCTTGCCTCCGGCATTCTTGACTGTTTCTACGATGAAACGTTTTACATCATCTGCTTCTGATGGTGAGAACATTTTGAGCGCACTCATATTTTCAGACCCGGCACCCTTCACTGCAACAGTAATTCTAATATCTTTTCCATCCACAAAATCGTAGTTCACATCTGGGAAACCAGGACCGATATTCCCAGAATTCTGCCTCGTAATAGGATGAACAGCGCTCGGTCTAAGCGGAACCTCGTCTGTGGCTCTGACTACGCCATCTCTAATCGCTCCTTCCAGGTCAAAATCGATTTTTGCATCCCTCCCTATTTCGATGAAAAATATCGGCACGCCCGTATCCTGGCACATGGGAATGCCTTTTTCTCTCGCAAAATCAGCGTTTTTATGAATCATATCCAGCTGTATGCGTGCAAGCGGATTGCTCTCTCTCTTCCTGGCAGATTTTAGCGCAGAAAGGACATCTTCTGGCAGTGTCGTTTCTGCCTGCTTGAGTAGTTGCACGACTATATTCACGACCTGATCTCGGTTTATTTTGCTCACGATTCTTAATTGAGTTTGAAGTACTAAAAGATTTCAATTCGAAGTATCACTTTGTTGTCAAAAATTTAAAATAAGGAGCAGCATATATAGATTACAAAGGCGGGGGTTGCCAAGTCAGGTCAAAGGCGCAGGGCTTAGGACCCTGTCTCG
>BBPE01000278.1_pt1 | contig 22120 bp, 19 predicted proteins | sample 1344301 | NCBI WGS metagenome assembly BBPE01 (sample SAMD00019089, study PRJDB2971) | groundwater metagenome | isolation source: The Cedars highly-alkaline
AAAAACCCGGGACGGTTCAGTCGAGATTGCCCGCGAACTGCGCCTTAGAGCCGACCCGCCAAAGGTGATGCGCCTGTCGCGCAAGGCCCTCGCCATCGCCGCCGGGGTTGCGGCGACGGGCCTTGGCGCGGCATTCCTGCTGGCTCTTGCGCCTGCAGATCGCAAGGACGGGCCGAGCGAGCTCGGTTCAACCGGCCGTGCAACACCGGCCGAGGGCGTGGCATCGCTTCCCCGCGATTACACACATGTGCCCAAGCTCGGCCCGCCCCTGCCGGGCGAGTTCGGGAAACCGCTGTTGCGCCGCTCGCAGGAGACCGGCGGGCCGATCCCGGCGAGACCCTGCACGGCCAACGGAACAGCCCCTTCGCCGCCCGCTGCGGGTCCGACGCCAGAAGAGCAGGCGCGCCTCGCAGCCAAAACTTCCGGACTGTTCTTTGGCAGCAGCGGCGGTTCAGTGTCAGCTTCCTCGGCGCAACCGGCAGCATCGACAAAGGAAGCACTCCAGCGAGCGGAAGCCGATCCAACGCCCGGCTCGAAGGCTCGGCCATTCGTTGTGATCGACAAGTCGGCCACCGCCGTTCAGGCTTCTACGGCACGCAATGTATTGCGCGCCGGCACCATCATCCCGGCAGCCCTTGTCACTGGAATCCAGTCGGATCTCCCGGGCCTCGTGATTGCGCAGGTCACGGAACCCGTTCGCGACAGCCTCACCGGCTCCCATGTCCTGATACCGCAAGGGGCCCGTCTAATCGGCACCTACGACAGCCAACTGACAGCCGGCCAGACCCGCCTGCTGCTTGCCTGGACCCGCCTCCTGCTGCCTGACGGGCGCTCCATTGAACTCAATCGCATGCCCGCCGCTGACGCAACCGGCTAGGCTGGCCTGAGCGACAAGGTCGACAATCACTGGGGAAGCACGGCGAAGGCAGTGCTGATTTCCACTGTCCTCAGCATCGGGGCGCAATCCGGCTTTGCAGGCAATGAACGCGACATCGCCCGCGCCCTGCGCGATGGCGCGTCGGACAGCATAAGTCGGACAGGCCGGCAGATCGTCGATCGCGAACTGGCGCGAAGGCCAACCATCACCATCCGCCCAGGCTTGCCAACTATGGCGCTGCTGACCGAGGGTTTGACCTTCAAGTCGTAGTGCCATCGACACGACAATGGCCAGCGATCATCAAGATTCGGTCGGAAATCTGGGGCGACAGCCAGCGGTTAGGGCATCGGCCAAGCCTGAAACTACGCCATCCCACGCTCCCAAAGCGTTACGTTGGCGTTACGCGGCGGGCACCAGCGTCGAAAGTAACCTGCGAGAGCTCCAGTCGTTCTGACCATCTTGTTGAAAAGATGGCGGAATGACTGGAGCGGGCGAAGGGATTCGAACCCTCGACTTCAACCTTGGCAAGGTTGCGCTCTACCCCTGAGCTACGCCCGCATCCATGGCATCAGGCAGGGGTCGCACAGACACTCTGCCAGAACAAGGGCGTGGCCCTAGCCGACCATCGACGGCCTTGCAAGCCCCTTCCAATCATCCCGCCCAGTCCCCATATTGGTCAGCAACGAACAGCAAAAGCGGAGCAGCATCTTGGCCAGTGTCTCCCCCCCCAAGAACCCCGGCGCAAATCCGCCCGCCAATCCGCTGGGCGGCCTCAACGCCGCCGACCGCACCGCGGTCGATGCCTTCCGCCGCGACGTCCTCGAGGCCTCGCTCACCTCCGTCGTCGTCGTCCGCTTCACCGCAGACTGGTGCGGCCCCTGCAAGCAGCTCGCCCCTGTCATCGACAAAGTCATCGCCGAAGCGGGCCAGGGCCGCGCGAAACAGGTCGTGATCGACATCGATCGCCAGCGCCTCATCGCCGAACAGTTCCGCATCCAGTCCGTCCCCACGGTCTACGCCTTCCTCGGCGGCCAGCCGGTCGACGGTTTCGTCGGCGTCAAGTCCGAGCGCGAGATCAAGGCCTTCCTCGAAAAGCTGCTCGCCGCCCTGCCGCCGACGGATCAGGAAGCGTCGCTCGACGCCCTGGTCGAGGCCGCCACGCAGATCCTCGCGACAGATCCGCACCAGGCAGCCGAAGCCTTCGCAGCCCTCGCCCGCGAAGCCCCTGACCGTGCCGACGTCATCGCCGGCTACGCCCGCGCCCTCCTCGCGCTCGGCCAGCTCGATGGCGCCGAATCCGCGCTCGCAACCCTCCCCGCCGACAGCAAGGACCCTGCCGTCATCCAGGCCCGCGCCGCCTTCGATCTCGCCCGCCGGGCCGCCCCCCCGGGCGAACTGGCAGCCCTCGAAGCCCGCATCGGCGCCGACCCGGCAGACCATGCCGCCCGAATCGAGCTCGCAAGCGCCCTGTTCGCCGCCGGGCAGCGCGACGCTGCGGCAGACCAGCTCCTCGCCGCAATCGCCGCAGACCGCGAATGGAACGAAGGCCAGGCCCGCGCCCGGCTGCTCAAATTCATCGAAGCCGCCGGCTTCGGCGACCCATGGTCTGTCGCCACCCGCCGCAAGCTCTCGCAGATCCTTTTCGCCTGACGATGACAGGCCAGCCCCCCGCCAGCCTCGCCGATCTCCCCGTCCGGGTCCGGCTCTTCCCGCTGACTGGGGCGATCCTGCTGCCCCGCGCGGTCATGCCGCTCAACATCTTCGAACCGCGCTACCTCGAAATGGTCCGCGATGCGATGGCGACAGACCAGATGATCGGGCTCGCCCAACCCCGCGAGGATTCAGACCGCCCGCCCCTCTACGACATCGGAGCCGTCGGCCGCATCACGCAATACAGCGAAACCGGCGACGGACGCTTCCTCATCGCCCTCACCGGCATGGCCCGCTTCCGGCTGGTGCGGGAACTCCCCGCCACCACCAGCTACCGCCAGGCCGAAGTCGATTACGCCTCCTACGCCGCAGACTGGAGCCCGGCCGACCCGCTTGCCGCCACAGCCCGCGCCCACCTCGAATCCACGCTGCGCACCTACCTCGAGGCCCAGGGTCTCTCCGCAGACTGGGAAGCCGTCAAAAGCGCCGACGACGAAAGCCTGGTCAACACCCTGTCCGTCGTCTGCCCGTTCACCACGGCCGAACGCCAGGCGCTGCTTCAGGCGCCCACCCTCCCGGACCGCGCATCGACACTGGCAACCCTGATGGCCTTCGCGCAAGGCGCGCCGACCGACAGGACTGTGCAATAAGCTGCGCCACAAGCTGCAGGCGGCCCGGCCCGATCAATCTTTCCAGCTTTGCCAGACCGGCAGCCGAGACGGGAAACTCGATTTCAGAACGAGCAAGCCCAGCAGGAACGGCACAGGGCCCAGGAACGGCATAGGGCCGAAAGCTTAGGCTGCGTCGAAACCGATCCCGGCCTGCAGCAAGGCACTTCGCGAAAGCTGAAAGAATTTGCCGGCAATCGCAAGGGCCGGGACAACGAGAACCGTGTGCGTCAGTTTCCGCACGGTGGAAAGGGCCACTCTCGATCGTTGCGAACGGGAAGCGGGCATCGCCCCGTCAGCCCACTTCGCCCCGCAGCAGCGGCGGCAGATCCCCCGCCTCGCCCCGCGCAACCGTCATGAACCCGCGCCGCAGCGGCGCGATCCGATTCACGATGCCCAGCCCCGTCGCCCGCACGTTGGTCGCAAGCCGGCCGCGCACCCCGAACAGCCGTGCAAGCGTGTCGGTCGCAAACGCCACACTGCTGTTGTCCGAACGCCGCCACCGCTCATAGCGCCGCGCCACTTCGGGCGCCCCCAGGTCCAGCCCCAGCCGCGCGGATGTCGACAGCACCTCGGTCAGGGCCGCCACATCCCGCAGCCCCATGTTCAGCCCCTGCCCCGCGATCGGGTGAATGCCGTGCGCGGCGTCCCCCACCAGGATCAGCCGCTCGGCCCAATAGCGCTCGGCATGCTGCAGGTTCAGCGGATAGCTCTCCACCGGCGCGATCAGCTCGAGGGCGCCCAGAAATCCGCCCATCCGCTTCTCGGCCTCATGCGCAATCGCCCGCGGGCTCAGCGCCAGCACGCCATCGGCATCCTTGCGCCGAACCGTCCACACCAGCGCAGAGCGGTGCTGCACCACGCCCTCCACCTCCAGGTCCCGCATCGGCAGCTGCGCAAAAGGCCCGTCCGAATAGAACAGCTCCGAGGCGACATGGCCGTGCGGCTTCTCATGGCGCAACATCGTCACAAGCGCGGTTCCGTCATACTGCCATTCCGCCAGCCGGATCCCCGCCTCGGCCCTCAGCGACGATCGCCGCCCGTCGCACGCCAGCACGACCGGCGCGCGCAGAACGCGGCCGCCGGACAGTTCAACCAGCGCGCCATTCGGCCCCCGCACCACATGGCGGATAGACGCCGGCGCGATCAGCGTCACCAGCGGCTCGGCCCGCACTTTCGCCAGCAGCGCCGCCCTGAGCGCCCTGTTCTCCACCATGATCCCCAGCGGTTCGGCCGGGTCCACCTCCGCGCTGTCGAAATGCAGGACCTGCGGATGCACCCGCCAGCTGTCCGAACCCGCCTCATAGAAACCGTCCGTCACCCGGATCGCCCGGATCGCGCAGCCATGGCTGTCCAGCACCTCGCCAAGCCCCAGCGCCCGCAACATCCGCGCACTTGCCGACGCAATGGCAGAGGCCCGCCCGTCATAGCCCGGCGCAAGGTGCGAGTCCGGGTCCTCCCGCTCCACCACCGCCACCGAAAGCCCGTGCGCGGCCAGCGCAACCGCCAGGGTCTGGCCCACCAGGCCGCCGCCAACCAGGGTGCAGTCGAAACGGGCGGGGGCGTGTGCGTCGGTCATGCGCCCTTTGATAGCGCGCGTCCGGCACGGCCCCAACCCCCAACAGCGCCGCACCTCGCCGGCAAGATTGCCGGTTTTTTGGTCAGTGGAGCACAGCCCGCATACAACTGTTGATTTTTTGAGCAAAGCACTCGTCGCCACAGGGGCGCACAGCCGTCAGCCCCAAGGCAGCCTCACTTGGCACGCCGCTTGAACAGCATGGTCGGGTGCCTTCGGGCTCCTGTGCTCGCTTCAGGACTTTCCCAGGTCCTCCCCTTTCATGGCCCGAAACCACCCCAGGGTTCCGGGCCACTTTTCCCTCCGGTTAAGTCCACTTCATGTGGCCATCCGGCCACATAAGGTTTAATGTGGCCATCCGGCCACGGGCACTTCATGTGGCCATCCGGCCACGGGCACTTCATGTGGCCATCCGGCCACGTCGGTTTAATGTGGCCATCCGGCCACGGGCACGGCCCAAAGGGGGAACAAACTCTTGACCGCCTGACTCCCCTGCAGGCAAGGTGTCGGCAGCTGCGCTCGGTCGCAGGCGAAAGGCACGCCCGTGGCAACCACGTATCAAAGCCTGATGGAAGGCGCGCCCTGGCGCCGCGAGCCGCGTTCGCGCGGATCGTCCCGCCGCCCCTCCGGCGAAGGCCCGGGCCTCCTCGCCCGCCTCACCCACTTCGGCCGGACCGCGCTGCGCATCCTCGCCGGCCTCGCCATCGCCGGCCTCGGCCTGTCGCTCGCCGCCGCCCTCCTCAGCCACGATCCGGCAGACCCTTCGCTCAACAGCGTTACGTCGGCCGCGCCGGCCAACCTGCTTGGCACCCCCGGCGCCTGGATCTCCGATCTCCTGCTGCAGGGCTTCGGCCTCGCATCCGCCTTCCTCGTGCCGCTCTTCCTCGTGGCCGGCGCCCGCATCGCCGCTGGCCATGCCGCGGGCCGCCTGCGTCGCGGCGCCCTCCTCTCGCTCGCCGCCACCCTGCTCGGCGCCGCCGCGCTGGGCCTCGCCTGGCCCGCCCCGGTCGGCAGCCTTGATGTCGGCGCCGGCGGCGTCGCCGGCTTTGCAGCCGCCCACCTCGCCTCCGCCCTGCCCTGGCCCCCGCGCTTCGATCCAGCCGTCGGCGCGCTCGGCATCGCTGCCCTGTTTGCCATCGCCTGCTTCACCAGCCTTGCGGTCGCCCTCGAACCCCGCCGCGCCGAGCTCGCGGCCCTGTTCGGCCTCGTCGCCCCCCGCCGCCCGCGCGACGCCCGGGCCCCCTCCCACGAAGGCAGGCCCCGGGACGATGCCGGCAAAGCCCCGGCCCCGCGCGCCCTCAGCCGCACACCCCGCACCAACCCGCTGCCCCCGGCCCAAGCCGAACCGCAGGCCACCCAGCGCCGCATCGCCGGCCCCGCCCCGCGCCCGCAGCCGCCGAAAAAGTCACCCGACGCGCAAGCCAGCCTCGATCTCGGCGACCGCGCAGACCTGCCGCCGCTTTCGCTCCTGAAGCCCCCGCCCAAAGGCGGCAGCAGCCATGTCGATGAAGCCGCGCTCGAACAGAACGCCCGTCTGCTCGAAGCCGTGCTCGACGATTACGGCGTCAGGGGCCGCATCGTCGGCCTCGCACAAGGCCCCGTCGTCACCCTCTACGAGCTCGAGCCCGCCCCCGGCATCAAGGCCAGCCGCGTCATCGGCCTTGCCGACGATATCGCCCGCTCCATGAGCGCGGTCAGCGCCCGCGTCGCGGTCATCCCGGGCCGCAACGTCATCGGCATCGAGCTTCCCAACATGCGCCGCGAAATGGTCGCGCTCTCCGAACTCGTCGCGGCCGATGCCTTCCACGCCTCGCACGCCACGCTCCCGATGATCCTCGGCAAGGATATTTCCGGCAACCCCGTCGTCGCCGATCTTGCCCCCATGCCCCACCTGCTGATCGCCGGCACCACCGGCTCGGGGAAGTCCGTCGGGCTCAACGCAATGATCCTGTCGCTGCTCTACCGGCTGCGCCCCGATCAATGCCGGATGATCATGATCGATCCCAAGATGCTGGAACTCAGCGTCTACGACGACATCCCCCACCTGCTCGCCCCGGTCGTCACCCAGCCCGAAAAGGCCATCCGGGCCCTGAAATGGGCGGTCGAGCAGATGGAGGACCGCTACCGCAACATGGCGCACATCAATGTGCGCTCGCTCTCGGGCTACAACGAAAAGGTGCGCGAAGCCCAGAAGGCCGGCCAGCCCTTCATCAAGCGCGTGCAGACCGGCTGGGACTCCGAAGGCAAGCCCGAGTTCGAGGACATCACCCTCCCCCTCGAGCCGCTCCCCCTCATCGTCGTCGTGGTCGACGAGCTCGCCGACCTGATGATGACGGCGGGCAAGGAGGTCGAGTTCCTCATCCAGCGCCTCGCGCAAAAGGCGCGTGCGGCCGGCATCCACCTCATCATGGCAACCCAGCGCCCCTCGGTCGATGTCATCACCGGCGTCATCAAGGCAAACCTCCCCACCCGCATCAGCTTCCAGGTAACCTCCAAGATCGACAGCCGCACCATCCTCGGCGAAATGGGCGCCGAGCAGCTGCTGGGCAAAGGCGACATGCTCTACATGCCGGGCGGCAAGCAAGTCATCCGCGTCCACGGCCCCTTCGTCTCCGACGAGGAGGTGGAGGCCGTCGCGAAACACTGGAAGGCGCAAGGGTCGCCCGATTACGTCAACAGCGTCACCGAGGAACCCGACGGCCCGGACGGTTTCGAAGGCATGGGCGGCGCGCAGTCCGGCTCCGGGCGCGGCGAAGGCAAGATGGCCGTCGCGGGCGACGGCGACCTGCTGAGCCAGGCCACCCAGGTGGTGGCAACCTCCCGCAAGGCCACCATCAGCTATCTCCAGCGCCAGCTCCGCATCGGCTACAACAGCGCTGCCCGCCTCATCGACCAGATGGAGGAAATGGGCCTGGTGAGTTCGCCAGATCATATCGGGCGTCGCGAGGTCCTGATGGACGAGGCCGGCAACAGGCTGAGCTGAGCCCGCTCCCAAATCCGTCGTCCCGGCGGAAGCTGGGACCTCAGGCCGCAGACATGCCCAAGCTCAGCGCAACACACCCCCTTGGAACTTTCCCCCACAAGCGCCATTCTCTCGCCCATGAGCCTGCGTGACGCAATCGCCCGGCAGGTCCGCGCCCAGTTCGCGGAGCCCGGCGCCGCGCGCCCCGCAGTCACCCCCGCATCGCCCGACCGGCGCCTGCTCCCCGAAGGCAGCCGCAGCTTCGAACTGCACGCCGACGTCACCACCATGATGATCGGCGGCATCTCCTCGCTCCTCCTCCAGATGCTGCACCCCAAGGCACTCGCCGGCGTCTGGGATTTCTCCAACTTCCGCGCCGACATGGGCGGCCGCCTGCGCCGCACCGCCGCCTTCATCGCCGTCACCACCTATGGCGAACGCACGGCTGCAGAGTCCGCAATCGCGCGCGTTCGCCGCATCCATTCGAAGGTCGCAGGCCATCTCCCCTGCGGCCTCCCCTACAAGGCCGACGATCCGCACCTTCTCGCCTTCGTCGGCGTTACCGAGGCGCTCGGGTTCCTCGACGCCTGGATCCGCTACCGCGAGCCCCTGATGCTGCTGCGCGATCAGGACCGCTACATCGCCGAAATGGCCCATATCTCCCGCCTGCTGGGCGCCGATCCCATGCCCGAAACCCGGCGCGACGCCGAACGCTTCCTGCTGCACGTCCGCCCCCAACTGCAGGTCGATGCCCGCACCCGCGAGGTCGCGCAGCTGATCCTCACCGCCGCGCCCCCCACACCGGCCATGGCGCCGGCCCAGCGGCTGCTGATCGAGGCCGGCGTCGACCTGCTGCCCGGCTGGGCCCGCCGGATGCACGGGCTTTCGGGCGCCGGCCTGCGCACACCGTTCCTCCGCGCAGGCGCCGGCGGCATGGGCGCAATGCTCCGCTGGGCCCTGGCGCCCCCACCGGCACCGATTGACCGATCAGCCGCCCGCTGATATGCGGTTGCCTGTTGCACACAGGCCGGGAGGGTCTTTTGGTATCCGGTGCGTCTGAAACGCCTGTCTCCGGGCCGCAATCCACCCGGCCCCCGCAGCCCCGATTCTGCTGTTTCAAACCGGGCATCCTTGGCCTTGCTCTGTTGGCCCTGCCGCTGCCCGCTGCCGCCCAGCCAGCCGGCCAGCCGGCAGACCGCGCCGCGGCCGAGCCGGGTGCACCGCGCGTCATCCAGTCGCTCGCCCGCCCGCAGGTGGCGGGGCTTCGCCACAAGCTGGCGGTGGGCCGGTTCACCAACGAAACCCTGTATGGCCAGACATTCTTCCGCGATCGCGATCTCGATCCGCTCGGCAAGCAGGCCGCCGATATCCTCATGGCCTATCTCGGGAAAACCGGCCGCTTCCTGGTGCTGGAGCGGACGGATCTGGGCAAGGTTTCAACCGAACAGGCCGTCGGCGGCACCGGCAACGCCGGCCTCATCGGGGCCGATGCGCTCATCATCGGCTCCATCGTCGAATTCGGCCGGACCGAAGACGGGCGGCGCGGTCTGTTCAACCGGGACCGAGAGCAGCGCGCCCACGCCAAGGTCGCCGTCCGGCTGGTCGATGTCCGCACCGGTGTGGTCTTTCACACAGCCACCGGGCAGGGCGAAGCCACCACCCAGACACGCACGGTGCTCGGCATCGGGTCAACCGCCGCGTTCGACGCAACCCTGACCGACAAGGCGTTGTCGGTTGCAGTCGAAGACATGCTCGACGAACTGGTCAACACGCTGGCCGCCCGGCCGTGGCGGTCGGATATCCTATCCGTCGAAAGCGGGCAGGTCTATGTCGCCGGGGGCACGCGGCAGGGGCTGAAGGCCGGGGATCGGCTGCGCGTCATGCGGGCCGGGCGCACCGTCAAAAGCGCCGAAACCGGCTTCAACATTCCCCTGCCGGCGGTCGAGGTGGCAACGCTGGAGGTGGTGTCCTTCTTCGGCGACAGCGAAACCACCGAGGGCTCAATCACGCGGCTCGTGTCCGGCACCCTGCCAGCGGGAAGCCCTGCCGGTCTTTTCGTCACCGCAGGCTGAGGAACCCGTGATGCGTGCTTTTGCGATCCCGATCGGCCTTGCAGCCGCCTTGCTGCTGGCGTCTTGCGGGGCCAATCCGCGCTATGAAACCCGGCGTCCCGATCCAACATCGGCCCTGGTCGTCGAACCCACGCTTCCCGGCACCCGGGTCATGGTGGACGGCACGATTCGGGGCGAAGTCGGCCGGAAGCGTCTTGTCATCCCGGTCGCCGATGGCACCCGCGAGGTGCGCTTGCTGGCACCTGGCGGCGGCGAGCGGCTGGTCAGTGCCTTCATCCAGAACGGCTCACGCCGCACGATCGATCCCGCCAAGGCCTTCCTGGAGCCGCAATGATGCGGCCGGTGCAGCGCCCGATACTGCCCGCTTTGCTGCCCGCTTTGCTGCCCTTGCTGGCGTTGACAGCCCTGTCGGCCTGCGCCACGTCGCCCACGACCCTGTATGACTGGGGCGATTACCAGCGGGTGTCCCTGAACGAGGCGCGCGGGCGCCTGACCGGCAGCGAACATGCCGAAGCCTTGCGCGTGATCGTCACCAACGCCGAAAAGACCGGGCGGGTTCCCCCCGGCCTGTATGCCGAATATGGCTTTGCGCTGATGGAACTGGGCAACCGGGCCGCCGCGCAGGAATTGTTCCTGAAGGAACGGGCCCGCTGGCCGGAATCCGCCATTTTCATGGACCGGCTGATTGCGGTTGCCGCCGACGGGATGGTTGCACCGGCCCCGCCGACTGCCGCAACCCCGCCCGACGCCATGGTCGCACCCGTCGCGCCCGTCGCACCGGTGGCGCCTGTCGCACCAGTGGCGCCAGTCGCACCCCGGCCGCCGCTGGCGCCGGCCGCGGCCCCCGCTTCCGGCAAAGGCTGACAATCCGATGCGCGCTGTTTCCGGCCTTCTCCCGCTCCTCCTCCTTGGTGCCTGCGCCACCATACCCCCGGCCACCCGGGATTACTCGGCGTTCAATGCCGCCAACCCCCGGTCCATCCTGGTCGTTCCTGTCATCAACAATTCGGCCGAAGTGGAGGCCGGTGATCTTCTGCTCACGACCCTTGCTGTCCCGCTTGCCGAACGCGGATTTTATGTCCTGCCTGTCACGGCGGCCCGAAAGGTGATGCAGGGCAGCGGGATGGGCGATCCGGGGCTGGTCCACCGCCAGCCCACCCCGGAACTCGCGCGCCTGTTCGGCGCCGATGCCGTCCTCTATGTCGAAATAGACGAGTGGAAATCCAGCTACGCCGTGGTTTCCACGGGCATCCAGGTCGGGATGGTCTATACGCTGAAGGACGGCCGGTCGGATGCCCTGCTGTGGCAGGACCAGCAGGCGGCCTTTCTGCAGACCAGCCAGTCCACCGGCAATATCTTTGCCGATCTCCTCGTGGCAGCGGTGACAGCCGCGGTCGACAACAGCCGCGCAGACTATACGCCGATTGCCAACATGGCGACTGCCGCGGCCCTTTCCACGCCGGGGCAGGGCCTGCCGTTTGGCCCGCACACGCCGATGGCGGCCCAGAATGCCACCCTGTTCCCCAGCACAGGTTCGGGCCTGGTGTCCGATGCAACCCGGCCCACCCTTGCCTGGCAGGGCGGCGGCCAGCCCGGCCGGGAAGGCGACGGGAACGGCGACAGAAACGGCGACGGGAACAGCAACGGGGACGGCGCTGCGCCTGCAACAGCCGGGCCGGCAGGGCCAGCCCCGACCCAGGCAGACCCGACCCCGGCAGCCCCGACCCCGGCAGCCCCGGCCCCGGCAGCCCCCGCTGCGCCTGTCACGCCAGCCCCTACCCCGGCACCGCAGGCCGGGCCATCACACAATTAGGGCATCGCCGGTGCCGGATCGCGGATTGAATCCAACATCGTAGGCGCCCAAGCCGTTGAAATCACAAAAGACAGGATTGTTCCACGTGGAACATTATCCTATTTTAATTGTCCTATCTGGTTATCTGGGGCTGCCCGGTCGCCGGTCCGCGCCGGCGCACGGGCAAGCGCTGCTCACATGTTCGGATAATTCGGCCCGCCGCCGCCTTCGGGCACGACCCAGTTGATGTTCTGCGTCGGGTCCTTGATGTCACATGTCTTGCAGTGCACGCAGTTCTGCGCGTTGATCTGGAAGCGGGGTTCGCCGGTTTCCCGGCCGACCACCTCATACACGCCTGCCGGGCAATAGCGCTGCGCCGGTTCGTCATACAGCGGCAGGTTCAGCCCGATCGGGATTGTCGGGTCCTTCAGCTGCAGGTGGACCGGCTGGTTTTCCGCGTGGTTCGTGTTCGAAAGGAACACGCTCGACAGCTTGTCGAAGCTGATCACCCCGTCGGGCTTGGGATAGTCGATCGGGTGGCAGTGCTCCTTGCGCCACAGCTTCGTGTGGTCGGGCTCATGCCCCAGCGTGAAGGGCATGCGCAGGCCCAGCTGCTCCAGCCACATCGTCGTGCCCGCAAGCACCGTCCCTACCGTGCCGCCGAACTTCGCCACGAACGGCTCGGTGTTGCGCACCATGCGCAACTCCTTCTCCACCCAGCTCGCCTGATAGGCCGTGGTATAGGCCGTCAGCTCGTCGCCCTGCCGCTGGCTCGCGATCGCCTCCACCGCCGCATCTGCTGCCATCATGCCGCTTTTCATCGCGGTGTGGCTGCCCTTGATCCGCGGCACGTTCACGAAGCCCGCCGAACAGCCGATCAGCGCGCCGCCGGGGAAGGTCAGCTTGGGCACCGCCTGCCAGCCGCCCTCGTTGATCGCCCGCGCGCCATAGCTCACCCGGCGCCCACCCTCCAGAATGGCCCTGATCGCAGGGTGAGTCTTCCAGCGCTGCATCTCGTCGAAGGGGGAAAGATGCGGGTTGCGGTAGCTCAGCGCAACCACGAACCCCAGCGCCACCTGGTTGTTCGCCTGGTGATACAGGAAGCCGCCCCCCCACGCGTCGCTCAGCGGCCAGCCCTGGGTGTGGATAACCCGGCCGGCCACGTGCTTTTCGGGGTCGATGTCCCACAGCTCCTTGATCCCGATGCCGTAAACCTGGGGCTGGCTGTCCTTGGCCAGGTCAAAGCGCTTGATCAGCGTCTTCGAAAGATGCCCGCGCACCCCTTCGGCAAAGAAGGTGTATTTCGCATGCAGCTCCAGCCCGGGCTGATAGTTCGGCCCATGCGTGCCGTCCCGCTCCACCCCCATGTCGCCGGTCGCGACACCCTTTACCGATCCGTCATCGTGGAACAGCACCTCGGCTGCGGCAAAGCCCGGGAAAATCTCCACGCCCAGCGCTTCGGCCTGCCCGGCCAGCCAGCGGCACAGGTTGCCCAGGCTTCCGGTATAGGTGCCCTTGTTGTTCATGAAGCTCGGCAGCAGGCCGTGGGGAAACTCGACGCTTTTTCCCTTGGTCAGGAGCCAGTGATGGTTCTCCGTCACCGGCGTCTGCGCCAGCGGGCAGTCCTTTCGCCAGTCCGGCAGCAGCTCATCCAGTGCCTTCGGGTCGATCACGGCGCCCGACAGGATATGGGCGCCCACCTCGGATCCCTTTTCCAGCACGCACACGCTCAGCTCCAGGCCCTTTTCCGCTGCCGCCTGCCTGGCGCGGATCGCAGCAGACAGCCCGGCCGGGCCGGCGCCCACGATCACCAGGTCATAGGGCATTGCGTCTCGGTTGCTCATGCGGCGCTTTCTGCAGCTTCGTCTGGAACTTTCAATCTCTATTCATCGCAGTGTCATGGGTTTTCAACCCGGAAATGCGCCTTGGGTCCGTGGCCGATATTGACCATGGCCGGAACCCTGCCAAATGTCGCGGCCCATGGCAGAGGTTGCAACTGGGCAAGGCCCCGGCGGCAGGGCAGGCACGCTCGACGCAGCCGGGATCACAGCCCTTCTCCACTGGTGGAAACTGGCCGGCGTCGACACCCCGACAGCAGATGACGCCCGGTCCTGGCTCGCCCCCGAGCCCCGGATCGCCGCCCCGTCCGAACCAGCCCCGCCCGAACCAGCCCCGTCCGAACCAGCCCCCGCTCAACCGGCGCCCGCACGCCCCGCACCCGCACGCCTGAACCCGGCCCGAAGCCCGCTCCCCCTGCCCACCGATCCGCTCTGGGACAGCGTGGACAGCCTCGAGGCCCTGGCCGCAAGTGTCCGCGCCGATCACCCCCGCGCGCCCTTCGCAGACGGCAACCCGGCGTCGGGCCTGATGCTGATGGGCGAAGCACCCTCGGCCGAGGATCTTCGCTCGGGCCGCCCCTTCTCGGGTCCGGCCGGCCAGTTCCTCGACCGGATGCTCACCGCAATCGGCCTTGATCGCACCGGCTGCTACATCGCGCTCCTGTGCCCCCGCAAACGGGCCGCCGGTCCAACCTCGCCCGACGATATCGCGGCCGACCTCCCGCTTGCCTGCGCCCAGATCCGCCTGGCAGCCCCCCGGCACATCCTGTTGCTTGGCGCCAACCCGGTGCAGGCGCTCACCGGCAACCCGGCCGCGATCAGCCGCATCCGCGGCACCTGGCTCCAAGTCGACGCAGGTGCCGGCCCCATCCCCGCGCTCGCCACCTTCAACCCCGCCTATCTCCTCCGGCGACCGGAGGAAAAGGCCCACGCCTGGGCTGATCTGCTCGCCCTCAAACACAGGCTTTCTAAATGACCTCCAAAATGCGGTCGGGCGCCCTTGCCCTTCTGCTGGCGGCGAGCCTCGCCGCGGCCACGGCCAGGGCGCAGGAGGTGATCGAGGTCGTCAGCCCCGGCCGCTCGCCCTTCTCGGCCGCCGAACGGTCGGTCCCGGCCCAGCTTTCGCCCGCGCAGCGCGAAGCCTATGCCCGCATCTTCCGCGCGATCGACAAGGGCCAGGTCACGGCCGCCTCGGCCGAGCTCGCCGCCGTGCCGCGCGGCATCCTGCACCCCACGGCCGAGGCCCAGATCCTGATCGCGCAAGGCGCGGGCGCAGGCCTCACCCGGCTGGTCGAATTCCTCGCCGCAAATCCCGAAGCGCCGCAGGCCAATCTGATCGCCGGCCTCGCCCGCAAGGCCGGCGCAACCGACCTGCCCCCGCTGGCGCACACCAAACAGCTGGTGCCGGTCCGCCTCACGCCCCCCATGGGTCCGCGCGGCGCGCGCTTGGAAAACGAGGCGGACGCAGCCTTTGCGGCAGCCGCCAGGGCCGCCATCGCCGCCGAGACCCCGGCCGAGATCGAAAGCCTGCTCGCCCGCCATGGCCCCTCGCTGACAGCCGAGGTCCGCAGCGAATGGACCCAGCGCGCCGCCTGGATCGCCTATCTGGGGCTCGATGATACCCTCGCGCGTCGGCTTGGCGCGCGCGCAGCCGACGGCCGGGGCGAATGGGCGGCCATGGGCCACTGGACCGCCGGCCTTGCCAGCTTCCGGCTGGCCGACTGGGATGGCGCAGCACGCCATTTCGACGCCATCTCGCAGGTCTATTCCGCCGCGTCCGACCTGCGCGCGGCAGGCGCCTATTGGGCCGCGCGCAGCCATGTGCGCGCCGGGCGGCCCTGGCTGCAGACCGAACGCCTGAAGGCTGCCGTCGCGCGCGACCGCGACGGCTTCTACGGCCTGCTTGCGAATCATGCGCTGGGCGTGAACCCCAACATCGACTGGCGCGAGCCCGATTTCATCCAGGCCGACTGGACCACGCTGAAGGGCCATCCCGGCGCGGCGCGCGCGGTTGCACTGGTGGAAATCGGCCAGCTCGGCCTTGCCGACCGCGAGCTTCGCCATCTGGCGGCTGCAACCGCCAACGACACCTATGAACCGGTGCTCCGGCTCGCGGCACGGCTGAACCTGCCGGCAACGCAATACTGGCTGGCGCAGAACCCGCCGCCCGGCCTGACGTCGCCGATGTCGGCGCGCCTGCCCACGCCAGATTGGCGGCCGGTCAGGGGCTGGCGGGTGGACCAGGGCCTGGTGTTCGCCCATGCGCTGCAGGAATCGAAGTTCATCACCACCGCGCGATCGGGTGTCGGCGCCAAAGGGCTGATGCAGATCATGCCCGGCACCGCGCGCGACCTCGCAAAAGCGATGGAGATGACCCACAGCGACGAAATGCTGGCCGACCCCGCCTTCAACGTGGAATATGGACAGAGTTACCTCGAGATGCTGCGCGACAGCCCGCACACCCAAGGCATGCTGCCCAAGGTGATCGCGGCCTACAATGCGGGGCCGGGCTCGGTCATGAAGTGGAACAACGGGGCGCTGCGCGACAATGGCGACGTGCTGCTGTTTATCGAAAGCATCCCCTTCCGCGAGACGCGCCACTATGTCGAGGTCGTGCTGCGCAACTACTGGCTCTACCAGATGAAGGAGGCAGCGGGCGCGCCCCAGCGCGCCGCCGGCCGGCCGCAGAGCATCGCCGCAGTCGCGCAGAACCAGTGGCCGCGCTTTCCGGCAACCCAGATCCAGACGCGCTGATGCCGATCGACGAAAGCCGGCCCTTCCGGCCGGTCAACATCGCGGTGATGACGGTGTCCGACACGCGAACGGCGGCCGACGACCGGAGCGGGGACACGCTGGTCGCGCGGATCGAGGCCGCCGGCCACCGGGTCGCTGCCCGCACAATCGTGACAGACGACACCGACCGCATTCTCGAGCAGATGGCCCGCTGGGTCGACGATACAGGGATCGACGTGATCATCTCTACCGGCGGCACCGGCGTGACAGGCCGCGACGTGACGCCCGAAGCGGTGGAAGCGCTGTGCGACAAGATCATTCCCGGCTTCGGCGAACTGTTCCGCTGGATCAGTTTCGCGAACATCGGAACATCGACCATCCAGTCGCGCGCGATCGCCGGCGTTGCGCGCGGAACCTATGTGTTCGCGCTGCCGGGCAGCACAGGCGCGGTGAAGGAAGGCTGGGACGAAATCCTGTGCTTGCAACTGGATAACCGCCATAAACCTTGTAATTTCGTAGAACTCATGCCACGACTGCGCGAAAGCTGACAAGGCATCCGCCAGGAAAAGGCGGGCAGTAACCGGGGCTGCGGGGACAGGGTCGTGGAGTATATCAACTTAAACCTCACGCCCATCGCGCTGGCAACGGTCGTCGGCCTGATCATCGGGCTGCTGCACTTCCTGCTGTCGCGTCCGGGCGATCGGCCGGGCCTTGATTTCGTGGTGTTGACCGGCATTGCCGAATTCTGGCTTGCGGCCATCCTTGCCGGTGCGCTGATCCTGGGGCCGCAGCTTGCGGCCCCCTGGGTGATCGCAATCGCGACCGCCGTCATCATCTGGATCGGCTTCATTGTTCCCGTGCTGATGATCACCTTGCGGTTCCGCGGGCATTCCGGCGCAATGGCGGCTGCGGATTGCATTCACTGGCTGCTGGTGATGGTGGCCCAGGCGGTGGTGATGCACGGAATCGGGCTGGTGAAGCCGCCCGGCACCTGAGCGCATCTGCGGCCCGGCCGATTGATCGGGCCGGAAAGCCCGCCTAGGGGGGTTCCCGATGATTCGCCTGCATTTTCCGGACCGGCCAACCGAGGGCCTGAGTGCCGAGTTCGTCGCCGCAGGCGGCGACGCGGTGCAGCCGCTGCCCGAGGCCGAAACCATCCGCCAGGCGATGTGGATCGATGTCGCCTTCCCGCTGGCGCACGAACGGAAGGCCGTGGAGGCCGCGATCGGGTTCGAACTGCCCAGCAAGGCCGACATGGCCGAGATCGAGGCATCCAGCCGTGTCTACCGGCAGGGCCGGGCCCAGGTGATGAACCTGCTGCTGGTGGTCGGTGTCGACAGCGGCAACCCGGCGGCGGTTCCGGTCAGCCTGATCCTCAGCCCCGAACGACTGGTGACGGTGCGCTACGCCGACCCGACTGCCTTCCGCGCGCTTGACCAGGATTGCGTGAGAGCGGGCCCCGGCGTCAGCCCGAGCCTGCTTCTGATCCAGCTGCTCGAGCATGTCGTCGACCGCACGGCCGACATACTGGAGCGGATGGGGGAGGAGATCGATTCCGTCTCGTCGCAGGTGTTCGGGCTCGACCGGCCGGCCGATTCGCGCATCTCCAACACCGACCTGCAGCAAATCCTTCGGCGGATCGGGCGGACCCAGTTCGTGCTGAACAAGGTGCACGACAGCCTCGTCACCCTGCTGCGGGCCTCGAGCTTCCTGCAGGTGGGGACATCCGAGGACGGTGCGCGCGTGCGCGGCGACAAGTTGCTGCGGGAAAGCGTGAAATCTGTCGCGCGCGATATCATGAGCCTTTCCGAGACGGCAGGGTATCTGACCCGTAACGTTGGCTTCCTGCTGGATGCGGCCGTGGGGCGCATTTCGGTTGAGCAGACCGCGATCGTGAAGATCTTCTCGGTGCTTGCGGTGGTGTTCCTGCCGCCGACTCTGGTGGCTTCCATCTATGGGATGAACTTCGATTTCATGCCGGAACTCAAGTGGCGGCTGGGCTATCCCTGGGCGCTGCTGCTGATGGTGCTGTCGGCGCTGGGGCCCTATCTGTGGTTCAAGCGAAAGGGGTGGCTTTAGGCCGCAGGCCGGCACGTCCGACGCGCGGGCTGTGCCTGCAACCGTCGTCTTCCTTCCTGTCACGCGCGGTTTCGTGGGCCTTGCCCGGGGCCACGGCCCTTCCGACTCGCATGTGTTCCTGTTATGTTCCGGGGATGCCTCGCCATGGCGCCCCTTCCAATGCCATGTCCGCCCGCTTCGACGATCGGGCGCGCGAGGCCGATGGCGATTGGCGGGACTGGGCCGACGCGCATGAGAAACTGCCGCCGCTGCAGGTGAGCGTTGTGCACGAGACGCCCCGAAGCGTGCTGACGCGCAACGACAGCCCCGACATTCCATTCGACCGCAGCTTCAACGCCTATCGCGGGTGCGAGCATGGCTGCATCTATTGCTTTGCCCGGCCCACGCACGCGTATCACAACCTGTCGCCCGGCCTCGATTTCGAGACGAAGCTGTTCGCCAAGCCCGGCGGCCCGGCGCTGCTGCGGGCCGAATTCGCGAGGCCGGGCTACCGGCCCGACGTGCTGGCGATGGGGACCAACACCGATCCCTACCAGCCGATCGAGGCGCGCTACAAAATCACGCGCGCCGTGCTGGAGCTGTGCCTGGAGACGCGGCACCCGGTTTCGATCACCACCAAGTCGGCGCGGGTGACGCGCGACCTCGACCTGCTGCGCGAACTGGCGCGGCTGGAGCTGGCGGTGGTGATGCTGTCGGTGACGACGCTGGACCCGGCGCTGGCGCGCGTGATGGAGCCGCGCGCGAGTGCGCCGCGCGGGCGGATCGCGGCCATCGGCGCGCTGTCGGACGCGGGGGTGCCGGCTTTCGTGTCGGCCTCGCCGATGATCCCGGGGCTGAACGATCATGAGCTGGAGGCAATATTGGCGGCCGCGGCAAGGGCTGGTGCGATCGGGGCCTTCTGCCAGCCCGTGAGGCTGCCGCACGAGGTGGCGCCCCTGTTCGAGGAATGGCTGGAGCTGCACCGGCCGGACCGCAAGGCGAAGGTGCTGAACGCAATCCGGGCCATGCGCGACGGCAAGCTGAACGACCCGCGCTTTGGCGAACGGATGCGCCCCGAAGGCGAATGGGGCCGGCTGCTGCGCGCACGCCTCGCGGCGGCAAAGCGGCGCCGCGGGCTGGAGGGGGGGCGGCTGCGCCTCAGGACCGACCTGTTCGTGAAGCCGCAGGCCGACGCGCGGCAGGGAAATCTGTTCGGCTGATACCGCATCCCGTCGATGGCAACCCATGGCGTCGGCTGAACGCCGCCAGCCCGACCGCGCGCCGGCCGACAGGCCGAACGCGATGTGTCTTCCTCGTCGGGCCTTGGTAGGAGCCGGGTTACAGCACCGCGTCGCCGACGTAGGGGTTGGTTTGCCGTTCGCGGCCGAAGGTGCTGATGGGGCCGTGACCGGGGACGAAGGCGGTCTGCGGGCCGAGTGGCCAGAGGCGGGTGGTGATGCTGGCTACCAGCTGCTGGAAATCGCCCCTGGGGAAATCGGTGCGGCCGACGCTGCCCTGGAACAGCACATCGCCCACGATCGCAAGGTTGGAGGGTGCGTGGTGGAAGACCACATGGCCGGGCGTGTGGCCGGGGCAATGATAGACATCGAGGGTGAGGTTGCCGACCGTCACCTGGTCGCCATCGTGGAGCCAGCGGTCGGGCACGAAGCTGGTTGCGCCGGCGATGCCATATTGGGCGCCCATTTCGGGGGCCATGTCGATCCAGAACTTGTCGTCGGGGTGCGGGCCCTCGATCGGCACGCCAAGGCGATCGGCGAGCACGCCGGTGAGGCCGCAGTGATCGATATGGCCGTGGGTGACGAGCAGCTTTTCGATGGTGACGCCGTTTTCGGCCGCCGCCTTCAGCAGATGATCGAGATCGCCGCCGGGGTCGGTGAAGGCGCCCTTCATCGTTTGCGTGCACCAGATCAGCGTGCAGTTCTGCTGGAGCGGCGTGACGGGGACGATCACGGCCTTCATCGGGGGCGTAGTGGGGGGATTGGTGGACATGCGGACCGAGATGGCATTGCGGGCAGGCCCATGCAATGCCATCTGCGGTAGCAATGAGCCCCCCACACGGACATGTGGTCGACGGACCGCCGCAAGGCGATGCCGATTTCGCGACGCTGAAGCGCTTCGTGCCCTATCTGTGGCCGGCAGGACGACCCGCGCTGAAGGCGCGGGTGGTGGTGGCGCTGATCCTGGTGCTGATTGCCAAGGCGGTGCTGCTGGTGATGCCCTTTGCCTACAAGGGCGTGATCGACCGGATGGCGGGCGCTTCGGCGGGCAGCGACGCGGTGTGGGTGATCGTGGCGCTGGTCTGGGCCTATACCGCTGCCCGCTTCGGCGCCGTGCTGTTCGACAATGTGCGCAATGCGGTGTTCGAGCGCGTGGGACAGGAGGCGACGCGCGAACTGGCTGTCGAGGTGTTCCGCCACCTCCACGCCCTGCCGCTGAAATTTCATCTGGAGCGCAAGACCGGGTCGCTGACCCGCACCATCGAACGCGGCACCAAGAGCATCGACATGATGCTGTATCTGCTGCTGTTCAACCTGGCGCCGGTGATCATCGAGCTGACCGCGACGCTTGCGATCTTCGGCACCAAGCTGGGCTTCGAGCTGGTGCTGGCGACCATCGTGATGGTGGTGGCCTACAGCTGGTTCACATATGCGATCTCGGTGTGGCGCACCGAGCTCAGGCGCCGGACGGTGGAGCTGGACAACAGCGTGTCGGCGCGCGCGGTCGACAGCCTGCTGAATTACGAGACCGTGAAGTATTTTAACGCCGAAGGGCTGGAGAGCCGGCGCTATGAGCGGGCGGCCGGGCGCTTTGCCGAGGCTGCGATCAAGTCGGAAGGCTCGCTCGCATGGCTGAACATCGGCCAGTCGCTGATCACCAACCTGATGATGGGGGGGGCGATGGCCTTCACCGTGTGGGGCTGGAGCGAGGGGCGGTTCACACCGGGCGACGTGGTGCTTGTGAACACGCTGCTGGCGCAGCTGTTCCGCCCGCTCGACATGTTGGGGATGGTCTATCGCGAGGTGAAGCAGGGCCTGATCGACATGGAGGCGATGTTCCTGCTGCTGGACACCGCGCCCGGCATTGTGGATGCGCCGGGTGCGCCCGCACTGATCGTTTCGGGCGGGGCCGTGCGGTTCGAGGATGTGCGCTTTGCCTATGAGCCGCGGCGGCCGATCCTGAAGGGGGTGAGCTTTGAGGTGCCGCCCGGAACCCGGACTGCGATCGTCGGGCCCTCGGGCGCGGGCAAATCGACGATCGGGCGAATCCTGTTCCGCTTCTACGAGATTTCGGGCGGGCGGGTGACGATCGACGGGCAGGACATCCGCGACGTGAGGCAAGGATCCCTGCGATCATCGATCGGGATCGTGCCGCAGGATACGGTGCTGTTCAACGACACGATCCGCTTCAACATCGGCTATGGGCGCGAGGGCGCGTCGGACGGCGAGATCGAGGCGGCGGCGCGGGCCGCGCGGATCCACGATTTTGTGACGGGGTTGCCCGACGGATACGACACGGTGGTCGGCGAGCGGGGGCTGAAGCTGTCGGGCGGGGAAAAGCAGCGCGTGGCGATTGCCCGCACGCTGCTGAAGAACCCGCCGATCCTGCTGCTGGACGAGGCGACGAGCGCGCTCGATTCCGCGACCGAGGCCGGGATCCAGGACGCGCTGGCGCTGGCGGAGCAGGGGCGCACCACGCTGGTGATCGCGCACCGGCTTTCGACCATCGTGGACGCGGACCAGATACTGGTGATGCAGGACGGCGGGATCGTGGAACGCGGGCGCCATGCCGAATTGCTGGCGCAGGGCGGGCTTTATGCGGAGCTGTGGACGATGCAGGCGGCCGAGGACGGCCGCGCGCCGGCTGTGGCGCAGG
>BBPE01001126.1_pt1 | contig 22090 bp, 17 predicted proteins | sample 1344301 | NCBI WGS metagenome assembly BBPE01 (sample SAMD00019089, study PRJDB2971) | groundwater metagenome | isolation source: The Cedars highly-alkaline
GGCGTGCGCCATCGAGGCGCGCATAGCGCGCACCCAGGAGTTCGACCTGTCCCAGGCTTTGCAGGTGCAAAACGACGGCACGCTGGAGCAAGCCGGACAAGCACTCCTGAGACGTTTACAAACCCTGCCCGGATGGCCCACATGAGCTTGACCCACATCCACGCCTTCAACCTCAACCCGACCCCCAGGCTGGGTCAAACCCCCAGCATTGCCGCCAGCGCGGTGATTCGCGACTGCCGCTTTGGCCGCTACACCGAGGTCGGCGAGCATGTGCGCATGGAAGACTGCCTGCTGGACGATTACGCCTACTTGCAACACCACGGCGAGTGCATGTCGGCCGACATCGGCAAATTCGCCAACATCGCGGCCATGGTTCGAATCAATCCGGGCTTTCACCCGATGGAGCGACCGACGCAGCACCACTTCACCTACAGGCGCACCCAGTACGGCATGGCAGCCCAGGACGATGCGGCGTTTTTCGAGTGGCGGCGCCTGCAGCGGGTGCGCATCGGCCACGACGCCTGGATTGGTCACGCGGTGGTCATCATGCCCGGCGTGAGCATCGGTCAAGGCGCCGTGGTGGGCAGCCATTCGGTGGTGACGCGGGATGTGGCGGCCTACGCCATCGTCGCTGGCGCACCGGCCAGACCCATCCGCCAGCGCTTTCCTGCGGCGATAGCGGCGGCAATCGATTCGACCGCTTGGTGGAATTGGGATCACGCCACCCTGACCGAGCGCATCGACGATTTCTGCGACCTGCGCCGCTTCCTGGCCTTGTACGCGCGCTGAGGCGCTCGCTTTTTGCGCTTGCCCCAGGCGGCCAACGCGCGCCGGGGATCGGGTCACCCGTGACCCGATCCGCCGTCATGCCGGCGTCATCCGTGCGGGTCAGAATACGCAACAAACAACAAACCCGTGCGGCGGCGTCCAGACCAGCGCCGAGCACAACGAAAATGTCCAACGCATCCATTTTGCTCACCCTCAACGCCGGCTCGTCGTCGGTCAAATTCGCGCTCTACGCCAGCGCAGCCGGGCTGCCGCTGCTGGCAGCGGGTCAGATCGAGGGCCTGCTCGGCGCTCACCCCAGGTTCGAGGCCAGCACGGCGGCCTGCGGCCACAGCAGCTACCCGCTGCAGACCGGCGCAGGTGCGATTGACCAAGCGCAGGCGGTGTATGCCATATTGCAATGGATGCAGCAAAACCACCCGCTGCGACCGGTGGCGGCGATCAGCCACCGGGTGGTGCATGGCGGCGTCGATCTGGTCGAGCCGGTGCGCGTGGACGCCGCGCTGCTCGACCAGCTCGAACGTCTGGTGCCGCTGGCACCCTTGCACCAGCCGCACAACCTGGCCGGCATCCGCGCTGCGCAGACCGCATTTCCCGGCGTGCCGCAGGTGGCCTGTTTCGACACCGCGTTTCATCGCCAGCACCCGTTCGTGGCCGACACGTTTGCGCTGCCGCGCGCCTATTACGACGCCGGCATCCGGCGTTACGGCTTCCACGGCCTGTCTTACGAGTACATTGCGCGCAGCCTGCGCCAGCGCAACCCGGCGCTGGCTGCGGGGCGCGTGATCGTCGCCCACCTGGGCAACGGCGCTTCCATGTGCGCGCTGCAAGACGGTCGCTCGGTGGCGTCCACCATGGGCTTTACCGCGCTCGACGGTTTGCCGATGGGAACGCGCTGCGGCCAGCTCGACCCCGGCGTGCTGCTCTACCTGATGACGGAAAAAGGCATGGACGCCGCCGCCATCGGTGAGCTGCTGTACAAGAACTCCGGCCTCAAGGGGCTGTCGGGCCTGTCGCACGACGTGCGCGTGCTGCTGGCCTCGGAACTGCCGGCCGCGCGCGATGCGCTGGCCTACTTCGTCAGCCGCTGTCGGCATGAAATGGGTGGCCTGGCGGTTGGCCTGGGCGGACTCGACGCCGTGGTGATGACCGGTGGCATTGGGGAAAACGCGCACCCAATTCGCGCCGCCCTGTTCGGCGGCCTGGAGTGGATGGGCATCGAACTCGATCCAGCGGCCAACCAGGCCGGCGCCAGCGTCATCAGCAGCGCCCGTTCGCGGGTGCAACTGCTGGTGCTCAAGACCGATGAAGAACGCATGCTGGCCGAGCACGCCGCCGCGCTGCTGCGGCTGTGAACGCCTGCCCCCAGACGCCTTAATTCCATCCCGCCATGTTCACTGACCCCAACTCGTTCGATCCGCTGCCCAAGCTGTGGGACGAAAACACCCGCATCGGCGACTTGCTCAAAGGCAAGCGCGGCCTGGTGGTGGGCGTAGCCAACGCCGACAGCATTGCCTTTGGCTGCGCCGCCAAGCTGCGCGCCTTCGGCGCCGAAATAGCGCTGACTTATCTGAACGACAAAGCCCTGCCGCATGTCGAGCCGCTGGCGCGGCAAATCGACGCCGCTTTGCTGCGGCCGCTGGACGTGACCCAGCCCGGACAAATGAAAGCCTTGTTCGACGACATAGGCCGCCATTGGGGTAGCCTGGACTTCGTGATCCACTCGATCGCCTTTGCTCCGCGGCAAGACCTGCACGGCCGCATCGTCGACTGTTCGCAGACCGGCTTTTTGCAGGCCATGCAGGTGTCGTGCCACTCCTTCATCGAGCTCGCGCAGCACGCCGAAAAACTCATGAACCCCGACGCCGCCCTGATCACCATGAGCTACTACGGCGCCGACAAGGTGGTCAACAACTACAACCTGATGGGGCCGGTGAAAGCCGCGCTGGAATCCGTTGTGCGCTACATGGCCAAAGAACTCGGCCCACAGGGCATTCGCGTCTTCGCCGTCTCACCCGGGCCCTTGCGCACGCGGGCCTCGAGCGGCATTGCCCATTTTGACGAACTGATCGAGATGGCGATCACGCGCGCGCCTGGCCAGCGGCTGGTGGATATTGCCGAAGTCGGCCGCGCGGTGGCTTTTCTGGTCAGCGGCGCGGCCTCGGGCATGACCGGAGACGTCATCTACATCGATGCCGGCCTGCACAACATGGCTTGAGCTGATGCGCGGGCCTGTGAGGCGCGCATTCGCAAGGGCTCGTACTGCTGCTGAGCAGGTGAACGGCCAAGTCGCAACAGAGCCACGGAAACAGCGCTGCCCTGCGCAGCGCGATGGAACGGTGCGAACGGTGCGCCCAGCAGACGACACCGTTTGTTTATTTCAAAAAGTCATACATAGATAATGAAAAAATTGTTCTCGATATAAGCTGGTGAAATTACAGTGGCGCTGAATTCAGCCCACTTGCGCCGCCACACCCATGTATCTCTACAGCGATTTCGACCGCCAGTTCGTCCAGCAGCGCGCGGCCCAGTTCCGCGACCAGCTCGAACGCTTCCAGGCCGGCACGCTCGACGCAGAAGCCTTCCGCCCGCTGCGCCTGCAGAACGGCTGGTACGTGCAGCGCTTCGCACCCATGCTGCGCGTGGCCGTGCCCTATGGCGAAATCAACACCGCTCAGTTGCGCGCGCTGGCCCGGGTGGCGCGCGAGTTCGACCACAAGGAAGCGCACGACACCTCCCAGGCCAACGCCGCCCTGGCCGACGTGTCCAGCCTGCCCGACCGCTGCGCCCACTTCACCACGCGCCAGAACGTGCAGTTCAACTGGATCCCGCTGCACCGCGCGGCCGACGTGATGGACCTGCTGGCCAGCGTGAACCTGCACGGCATCCAGACCAGCGGCAACTGCATCCGCAACATCAGCAGCGACGCGCTGGCCGGCATCGCGGTGGACGAGGTGGCCGACCCGCGGCCGTTTGCCGAAATCATGCGCCAGTGGAGCACGCTGCACCCCGAGTTCGCCTTCCTGCCGCGCAAGTTCAAGATCGCCATCACCGGCGCGCGCGAAGACCGCGCCGCCACGCCGTGGCACGACGTCGGCCTCAGACTGCTGCGACGTGCCCCCACGCTCCCCGCTGCGCTGGGTTCGCTGCCCCCCGAGGTGGCGCAAGCCGGCTTGGGGCGGCCCGGCGCCGACTTCAATGTCGATGGTGAACTGGGCTTTCAGGTGCAGGTGGGCGGCGGCATGGGGCGCACGCCCATCATCGGCTCGGTGATCCGCGAGTTCCTGCCCTGGCACCAGATCCTCAACTACCTCGAAGCCATCGTGCGCGCCTACAACCGCTTTGGTCGGCGCGACAACAAGTACAAGGCCCGCATCAAGATCCTGGTCAAGGCCGAGGGCCAGTCCTTCGTTGATCAGGTGGAAGCCGAGTACCGCGAGATCGTCGAACACGACGGTGCGCCGCACACCATCTCCCAGTCCGAGCTGGACCGCGTCAGCGCCTGCTTTGTCCCGCCGCAGCTCGGCTGCGACCGCAAGAGCGCTGACGCCAAGATCGCCCACATCCTCAAGGCGGCGGCCGAAGACGACATCGAGTTCGGCCGCTGGCTCAGCCGCAACGTGCGGCCGCACCAGAACCCCGACCTGCGCGCCGTCACCCTGTCGTTCAAGCGCCTGGGCTGGGCCCCCGGCGACGCCAGCGCCGAACAGTTGGAGCGCGCGGCCGACCTGGTGGACCGTTTCTCCGCCGGCGAAGCCCGCGTGACCCACGAACAAAACCTGCTGCTGCCCTGGGTCCGCTGCGATCAGTTGCCCGAACTCTGGCGCGAAGCGCGCCGCCTGGGCCTGGCCAAACCCAACATCGGCCTGCTCACCGACATGATCGCCTGCCCGGGTGGCGACTTCTGCGACCTGGCCAACGCCCGCTCGCTGCCGATTGCGCAGGCGCTGCTGGCGCGCTACCAAGACCTGGACGAGCTGCACGACCTGGGCGAGATCGACCTGCACATCAGCGGCTGCATCAACTCTTGCGGCCACCACCACAGCGGCCACATCGGCATCCTGGGCGTCGACAAGGACGGTCAGGAGTGGTACCAGGTCACGCTCGCGGGCTCCGACGGCACGCGCCTGTCGGGCGAGGCTGTCCCCGGCAAGGTGATCGGCCCGTCGTTTGCCGCAGACGAGATGGTGGACGTGATCGAGGCACTGATCGACACCTTCCGCGCCCAGCGCCAGCCGGCCGAGACGTTCGTGAACACCGTCAGGCGGGTCGGCATCGAGCCCTTCAAGACCGCCTCCAACGCGGTGCGCGTGGCCACGGCCCGCCACCCGGTTGCAGCCTGAGCCGAAACGAGAACACCCCATGAAACCCACCATCGAACTCTTCCAGGCCGACCGCTTCACCGCCGATGATGCAGGCACGCTGACCCTGGCCGTCGATGCCGACCCGCGCGAAGCCGTGCTGGAGGGCATCCACACCGTGCAATTGCAGTTCCCGGCCTTCACCGACGGCCGCGCCTTCAGCCAGGCCTTCTTGCTGCGCCGCCGTCTGGGCTTTACCGGCCAGATCCGCGCCACCGGCGATGTGCTGGTCGATCAGTTGCAGCAGATGCAACGCACAGGCTTCACGCAAGCCGTGCTGCGCGCCGATCAAAGCGTGGAGCGCGGGCGTCAACTGCTGGCCCAGTACGACGGCTTCTACCAGGGTGATGCGGTGGACACACGCCCGCATTTCGCCGCCACCTGAGCCAGCCGAAAAAACAGCATGAACCGCATCGACCTTGCCCAAGTCAACGCCGCACTCGGCCATGACGCCCCCGGCCTGGTGAACTGGGCGCTCGGCCTGGGCCGGCCCGCCATCGTCACCACCAACTTCCGCCCCTACGAGGCTGTGATCCTGCACCTGGTCACCCGCGTGAAGCCCGACGTGCCTGTGGTCTGGATGGACAACGGCTACAACACCGAGGCCACCTACCGCTTCGCCGACGAAGTGACCCGGCGCCTGCAGCTGAACCTGCACATCTACCTGCCACGCCGTTCGCGCGCGCACCGGGAAGCAGTCGATGGTGCCACGCCCGCGCTGGACGATCCGCGCCACGCCGCCTTCACCGCAGAGCTGAAGCTCGAACCCTTTGCCCGCGCCCTGCGCGAGACCGCGCCCCAGGTCTGGTTCACCGCGCTGCGCGCCACCGACAGCGCCGTGCGCGCCCAGATGGACCCGGTGAGCCTGAACCCGGACGGCCTGATCAAGGTCGCGCCGCTGCTGCACTGGTCGTCCAAAGACCTGTACGAATACGGTGAGGCCCACGGCCTGCCCAACAACTTCGACTATGCAGATCCGACCAAGGGCGAAGACCAGCGCGAGTGCGGCCTGCACCTGGCCCATTGAAATTGAGCCCACTGACCCGACCGCTCAAACCAGACCGCTCAAACCCGATCATGAACGCCCGTATCGACACCGCCGTGCTGCAAACTGCCCAACACCACCTGAGCAACGCCCATCTGGACGCGCTCGAAGAAGAAACCATCTTCATCCTGCGCGAAGTGGCGGCCGCCTTCGAGCGCCCCGCCCTGCTGTTCTCGGGCGGCAAGGACTCGCTGGTGATGCTGCGCTGCGCCGAAAAAGCCTTTGGCGTCGGCCGCATTCCCTACCCGCTGCTGATGATAGACACCGGCCACAACTTCCCCGAAGTGACCGACTTCCGAGACCGCCGCGCCGCCGAGCTGCAGGCCGAACTGATCGTGCGCAAGGTGGAAGACTCCATGCAGCGCGGCACCGTGCGCCTGGCCCACCCGGGCGAGAGCCGCAACGTGCACCAGTCGGTCACGCTGCTGGAGGCGATCGACGAATTCCGCTTCGACGCGCTGATCGGCGGCGCGCGCCGCGACGAAGAAAAGGCCCGCGCCAAAGAGCGCATCTTTTCGCACCGCGACAGCTTCGGCCAGTGGCAGCCCAAGGCCCAGCGCCCCGAACTCTGGACGCTGTTCAACACCCGGCTGGCCCCGGGCGAACACTTCCGCGTGTTCCCCATCAGCAACTGGACCGAGCTCGACGTGTGGCAGTACATCGAGCGCGAGCACATCGCCCTGCCCTCGATCTACTACAGCCACCCGCGCGAAGTGGTCGACCGCCGCGGCCTGCTGGTGCCGGTGACCGAACTGACCCCACTGAGAGACGGCGAGACGGTGCAGCTGCGCGACGTGCGCTTTCGCACCGTGGGCGACATCACCTGCACCTGCCCGGTGCAAAGCCTGGCCGCCAACGCTGGCGACATCGTGATCGAAACCCTGGCCGCCTTGTTCAGCGAGCGCGGTGCCACACGCATGGACGACAAGACGTCTGAAGCTTCGATGGAGAAACGCAAGAAGGACGGCTATTTCTGACGAAACAGCCCACCCCCGCGCCACCTTCGGCGTCACCCCCTCAAGGGGGCAACACCAGCAGACACTTCACTCGGATATCTCTTCATGAACACCACTTCTACCGTTCGGGCTGAGCCTGTCGAAGCCCTCGCACAAGACACCCGCCCCGCGCTGAAATTCATCACCTGCGGCTCGGTCGACGACGGCAAGAGCACGCTGATCGGTCGCCTGCTGGTGGACAGCAAGGCGGTGCTGCAAGACCACCTGGCGGGCGTGCAGCGCCAGGGCGTGACCGATCTGGCGCTGCTGACCGACGGTCTGTCGGCCGAGCGCGAGCAAGGCATCACCATCGACGTGGCTTACCGCTACTTCAACACCGAAACCCGCAAGTTCATCATCGGCGACGCGCCCGGCCACGAGCAGTACACCCGCAACATGGTGACCGCCGCCTCTGCCGCCGACGCCGCCGTGGTGCTGGTGGACGCGACCAAGCTGGACTGGCAAGACGCTGGCCTGAAACTGCTGCCGCAGACCCGCCGCCATTCGCTGCTGCTCAAGCTGCTGCGCGTGCCCTCCGTGGTGTTTGCGGTCAACAAACTCGACGCCGTGCCCGACAGCGCACTCGCGTTCGTGAACATCAGCGCTGCGCTGCGGCAGTTTGCCCGCGAGGCGGACATCCCGGTCACGGCGATCGCGCCCATTTCGGCGCTGAAGGGATGGAATGTGGTAGACCCCAGCGAGCAGGCCCATTGGTGCGGCTACGACGGCCCCTCGCTGCTGGAAATCCTGGAGCGACTGCCGGTCACCGCCTCTGAGACCAGCCTGCCGTTTGCTTTCGCGCTGCAATGGGTTGAAAAATTCAGCCACTCGTCCGACACCAGCCAGGGCCGCCGCGTGTTCTGGGGCCGCGTCGCCACCGGCAACATTCAGGTCGGGCAGTCGGTCAAGGTGATGCCCAGCGGTCAGACCGCCACCGTGGCCCAGGTGCTCAACCACGTGCGCCAGCCTCAGGCCGTGACTGCGGGTCACAGCGCCGGCGTCGTGCTCGACCGCGAGCTCGATGTGTCGCGCGGCGACTGGCTGCTGGCGGTGGACGCACAAGGCCAATCCCTCGAAGCCCGCCGCGAGATCGGCGCCACCGTGGCCTGGCTGGACGACGAGCCGCTGCTGGCGGGCCGCGTTTACTGGGCGCTGCACGGCCACCGCTGGGTCAAGGCCAAAATCAAGCGCATCGTGCACAAACTGGACATCCACACCCTGGCCGAAGAAGACGCCAGCCAGCTCGAACCCAACGCCATCGGCCACGTCGAGCTGACGCTGCAAGAGCCGTTGCCGACCCTGCCTTTTGCCCAGTCGCGCACGCTTGGCGCGCTGATATTGGTTGATACCGCCAGCCACAAGACCTCGGCCGCCCTGCTGGTGCGCTAAGAGACGCGCGCGGCCAACCTTAAGCCAAGTCAAGGCAACGCACAAAGATCGGTCTTGCCCTGGCGGAAAACCCTAAAATGCGGGGTTTAGCGCTTTTTTAAGTCATCACCATGACCCACGTTGTCACCGAATCCTGCATCCGCTGCAAATACACCGATTGCGTAGACGTCTGTCCGGTCGACTGTTTCCGCGAAGGCCCCAACTTCCTGACCATCGATCCCGACGAGTGCATCGATTGTGCGGTGTGTATTCCCGAGTGCCCGGTGAGCGCGATTTACGCCGAAGAAGACCTGCCCAAAGACCAGCTCCACATGACCGATCTGAACGCCGAACTGGCGCGGCTGCCGAACTGGAAAAGTATCACCAAACGCAAGCAGCCGCTGCCCGACGCCGACGAGTGGAAAGACCGCACCGGCAAGCTCTCTGAATTGATTCGCTAAAGTCCCATGGAACCCAAACTGATGCAAGAAGTGCTGGACACCGCCGCCGCCCACGACGGCCCGATCGAGACCGACGCCGTCATCGTCGGCGCTGGCCCGGTGGGTTTGTTCCAGGTGTTTGAACTCGGCCTGCTCGAAATCAAGGCGCACGTGATCGACTCGCTCGCCTACCCCGGCGGCCAGCCGGTCGAGCTCTACCCGGACAAGCCGATTTACGACATCCCGGCCATTCCGGTCTGTACCGGCCAGGAACTCACCGACGCCCTGCTCAAACAAATCGCACCCTTCGGCGCCACCTTCCACCTGGGGCAGGAAGTCACCACGGTGCAGCGGCAGGACGACGGGCGCTTCTTCGTCGAAACCTCAAAACGCAATAAATTCCTGACCAAGACCATTTTCATCGCCGCCGGCGTGGGCGCTTTCCAGCCGCGCACGCTCAAGGTCGATGGACTGGAAAAGTTTGAAGGCTCACAACTCTTTTACCGCGTCAAAAACCCGGCCGACTTCTCTGGCAAGCACCTGGTCATTGTCGGCGGTGGCGACTCGGCGCTGGACTGGGCGCTCAACTTTGCCGCCGATGGACCGAATAAGGCTGGCAGCGTGATCTTGATCCACCGCCGCGACGGCTTCAAGGCTGCACCGGCCAGTGTGGCCAAGATGAAAGAGCTGTGCGAACAGTACGAAATGCAGTTCATCGTGGGCCAAGTCACCGGCCTGGATGTCAGAGACGACCAACTCACGGGCATCAAAGTCACCGGTGCCGACGGTGTGACCCGCGTGGTGCCCCTGGACGTGCTGCTGGTGTTCTTTGGCCTGAGCCCCAAACTTGGCCCGATTGCCGACTGGGGCCTGGAGATCGAGCGCAAGCAACTGGTGGTGGACACGGAAAAATTTTCCACCAACACCCCCGGCATCTTCGCCGTGGGCGACATCAACACCTACCCCGGCAAGAAAAAACTCATTCTCTCTGGTTTTCACGAGTGTGCGCTGGCCGCTTTTGGCGCCATGCCCATCATCTCACCCGAGAAAAAAGTGTTCTTGCAGTACACCACCACCAGCCCGAAGCTGCACAAGGTGCTCGGCGTGGAGTCGCCGGTGTTCGATTGATTTTCGATCAAGCTGCCGGCTCACTAAAATTCCATCTAAATGACGTTATAATTTGAGGCTGTTCCCTGATAGCTCAGTCGGTAGAGCGACGGACTGTTAATCCGCAGGTCCCTGGTTCGAGTCCAGGTCGGGGAGCCAAATGAATCAAGAGTCAGCAGGTTAGCGCCTGCTGACTTTTTTGCTTTCTGGATCTGCCGTGTCCGACACGTGTCCGAAAATCTTCGCGGATACATGCATGTGTCCGGATCGCAACAGACCGGTCTTGCCAAGACGGCATCTAATTCGTCGAGAAGCTTGGTGACATAACTCTATGCGCTAGATTTGTCAGCGAATCCAGCATGACCAAGCTGCCCGCAGCGCCCTACAGTTGCCAACATGCCTCCACCGGGAGAATGCCGTGCAACAGTCCTCCGCCCCACCATCCGACACACACGGATCAGGTACCGACCGTGTTTCTGCGCATGCCATCCGTCATGCAGATGACGGGCTTGGGTCGATCCACGATCTACAGGCTTATGGCCCAACAACAGTTCCCCTGCCCGGTTCGCCTCGGTGTGCGCGCCGTGGCCTGGGGCCGCAGCGAACTCGATGTGTGGAGCCAGACACGTCCAGCGGCATCACACTGAGCTGACCAAGTCAGCCCAGTGAATGAGTCTTCTCGACCATCACCGATTCGGATCTTCAATCGAAAGCTCTGCAGTCCCGGTCGCAGTAAGGGTGCCAACAGATTTTTCATGTGTTTCCCGAGCTGCCGAACATGCGCGCAATGATTGTTCTGCCCAACAAGTGCGATGGAACGCACGACGCGAACTTGACTCCCTCGGCAAAATTCTCCAGCTCGCTATCGGTCAGTTGGACGGGCTGCTCTCCATGGTCCTTTTGGATCAATGCGGCTGCCGGAGCCCGAACGCTAAGGGCATCAAACTTGATGCGCTCACCCCCATTGGCCGCAGCGCGTGCATATGTCCGGTTTTGCTTCGTGCCAGCAAAAGTCCATGTGCGCATCTGGCTGTCTTCGCTTCTGGATATGAAGTCCGCGTCAGGGGATAAGGCGAGTTCCTCCTGCAAAGCAGCAAGTTCGATCTTCCCTCGCTGCGAAAGATGGACAGCAGGCGGTGCACCACCAACCAACGCGGAGCGGATACCTTGGCAGACCTCGCGGCTCAGACTACGAGCACCGCCCATCCATCTGGCCTTGCCACCTTCTTTCGCGGGCTCCAGCCAAACTACCTTCTTGGCCCACTCGATCTCCTTGACCAACCAACTGCGACCTGCCAGAAGCAGCAGTCGCCGAGGCTCCTCGCCAGTCAGTACCGTAGGGTCGATGTAACCAACCTCGGCATTGCCGTACCGTCCTGTTAGAAGTAGAACGCCGCTGAAAGATGCCAACAGATCGCGGTAGTGGCCACGGCCGTACTCGCGTTCTGCCTCCGGGCCAATACGAACCAGCCCTTCTGCGCTATCTAGGTAGGCCTGCTGAATCATGTGGTCCACCATAGCCCTAAAACCATCTACCGGCAGCTCCGGGAAGCAAACGGCCAATTGTGAGATGACCTCGTTCACAGGCCATTCGCCCCGCTCCAGCGTGGCAACAAGAATCTGTTGCCCCACGATCGGCCAGGGCTCTTCAGGTGGTCTCGCAGCCTCTACCCAAGCCTGCGACCACAGATGGGTGACACCTAATGCCAACATGAACGCGTCTTGATTCGTCGTCAAGAAAATGCAGTTCCGCAAACTGTCCGAGCGTCTGCCGGTGCGTCCCATGCGCTGCAAGAACGACGACACGGTGGACGGCGAGTCAATCTGTAGCACCCGATCCAAATCACCGACATCGATGCCGAGTTCCAACGTCGACGTCGCGACAATGACGCAATCCTTCTCCTCGCCGAAGGCCGTCTCAGCTTGCTTGCGCTCAGACGCGCTCAGTGATGCATGGCTGACAAAGGTCCGTATCTCTCTGGCTCGGAGCATGCTGCTCAGCTGCTCGGCGCTGCTGCGTGAGTCGCAAAACACCAGGCGCTTTTCGCCCCGGTGCAGACGCGAGATGACAGTCGCTGCATTCTCGAGGTTGCCCACGTGATCAATGGTGACATCAGCCTCAGTGCTGACCGAAGAACTACCCAGCACGCGTTTCTCTCCAACCGGCGCAAACCAGTCCAGCAACTCAGTCGGATTGCTGACTGTCGCCGAAAGGCCAATGCGCTGGAGTGGCTGCTGCAGATAGTGTTCAAGTCGCTGCAGCACTGATCTCATGTGCCAGCCACGGTCATCTGCGGCGAAGGCATGCAATTCATCCACGACCACCGCGCGCAGGTTGCCAAACCAAGTGGAGCGGTCCACCCGAACAGAGATCAGCATCGCTTCGATCGACTCCGGCGTAGTCAGCAGAATATCGGGCGCCTCTTTCAGCGCCCTCTTCTTGCGCGACTGCGACACATCGCCGTGCCAAACCTCCACCGTTCGGCCGACAAGGCCTGCATAGTGCGTGAGCCTGTGCTCCAGGTTGTTCAACAGCGCCTTGATGGGGCAGATGTACAGCACGCTCGTCCCAGGCCAGGACTCCTTCAGCATCCTGGACAGGATGGGAATAGCAGCCGCCTCCGTCTTGCCCCCTGCGGTGGGTGCCAGCAAAAGACAGTGCGCCCCGGCATGAATCGGTGCAATGGCAGCCAGTTGCGTAGGACGCAGCGTGCTCCACCCCAACGTATTGACCACGTGGTACTGAAGGGATGGATGCAGCTGTTCGAATTCGCTCACAGCTCGATGTCGTCCACAGAGTTCGCGCTGGCCGCAGCCCGCTCAGTGGCAGACATCTCGGTCTCAGCAATGGTCAGCGAGTAATGCTGACGCGGATCGAATTCCGCATGCAGGTCCACACGGTCCAAAACGTCTGCAACAAGCTTTTTCAAGAATAAGCGAGGCGCCACACCCACCTTGCCCCCTAGCCCGCCCGCCACGGCCCGAGCCAAGGTATCCAGATAAGCATCATCAACAACAGCCCGCAGACGCTGTTCATGAGCTCGCCCCTCAGCGTAAATGTCGCGCACACGCCGTCCCACCGAAAGCAACGCGCTGTGATCGAACGGGGCGAGGCGAATCTGGACAGCGCGAGGGTTGTCGAACCGGCGGTCGGTCCCAAAGTCCACATGCAGCCGCTGTGCCAGAGGCGCCAGCCGCTGCACGCCCTGAGGGCCATCAAAGAATGCGGGGGTTCCAGTGATAACCAGGTACAGCCCCGGGTAACGCCCTGCATCAATCTCGTCGATCCACTGCCTCAAAGCATTGAGCCCTTTTTCGCGGGTATCGGTGCGCATACGCTGGAGCGTTTCGACTTCGTCCAACACCAACACCAGGCCTGCAAAACCACTGTCTCGCAGGATGGTCAGCAAGCCCACCAGGAAGTTGCTGGCGCCGAAATGGTCCAGATCGCCCTTGATGCCCGCTGCACGCTTGACACTGGCGGCCACGTTGGGCTGCCCGGCCAACCAACTGATCAACCCCTCGGCCAACATGCCATCGTTGTTGGACAGCGCGCGCCGGTACGTGCGGAGCACGGCCGAGAAAGCAGGCGCCGTTTTGCTGATGGTGCTGAGCCGGGCCTCCATGAGCGCGTCCGTGCGCTGCAGCAAGCCCTGCGCATCGTCAGGATCTACCGACTGATCGGCCAGCACGTCCTGCTCCAAGGCGTAAAACCAACCATCGATCACACTTCTGAAGGCGCCGCTGGACGTGTCCGCTGTCCCCAGATGCTCGACCAGACGCCGGTAGACGGTCTCCAGCCGATGCAGCGGCGTCTCGGTTTCATTGATCTGGACTTCGGTCGCAGCAAAACCCCGGGAGCGCGCGCGCTCCTGCAACCAGCGCCCGAAGAACGTCTTGCCGGTGCCGTACTCACCGCGCACCGCCTTGAAGCCTCCTCGGCCGGATGCCACCGACTCCAGCTCTTCGCTGAGCGTCGGAGCGAAAGTCTCAATACCAACCGCCAGCGCATCCAGACCACTGCTTGGAACAGTACCTCGTCGCAATGCACTAACGATGTCTTCTCTTCTAGCCGGGCTGATCATCGTGCACCCCCCTGCATGGGCAGCTTGAACTGCTGTTGCAGCAGGGTGATGTTGAGGTCAACCGATCCAGCTGCTTCATCGACGGTAAGCACCGCCGCCTGGTCCACATTCAGCATCCTGCGCACGGCGCTCAGTAGGCCACCCATTCGGACCTCGGCCAGAGAAAGTCGGTTGGCCAGAGCGGTCCGAGACAACTTACCACCCCGCTCGGCCAGCGCCTCCAGCAGCAATCTCATCTTGTCGTCTGGCAAAGCGACCCTGGCGGCCAGTTGACGCTGAGACGCATAGATTGGGCTGGCCAGAAGACCGTCAATCCAATCCTGCGCGATCAATTCCACTAACGGAGCCGGCAAATCGATGGGAGCGAAGAGAGCTGGCTGTGCCTCGGGCTGCACCGGCTTCTTGCGGGGCGGCTTTGCTGGAGATGCTGCCACGACTGCTGGTAGCTTGGACTGCACAAGTGGTGGCAGCTCCCACCATTGCGGCTGGTTCGGAGGAGCAACGCACCAGTCTGCCAAGCTGGACCCCACGGGCGCGAATACGCTCAGAGGTACTGTCAGTTCTTGGGGCGACAGGCCACCGTGGTATCCGTTCTTTCGACCCGCATACCGGCTGCTTTCCCCCCACAGGCAAACCACCGCATTCGAACCATCGCTGGTGACCACACGACCACCGCTGATCGCCAACTCATGAGGCGACGCGGCGGATTGACCCAGTCGCCAGCGATCGCTTTCACCGCCGGGTATCTGCGTCGTCCCATCCTCCAGCAGGTGACCATGGTCAGCTGTGATGATCACCACTCGGCGGGCTTCGCGAGCCTCCCGCAACAAAGGCAGCAGCAAGCGCAAGTCCTCCAGCGCCCAGCGCTGGTTGAGCTGATCCGGACCGCTCAGGTGGTCATCCACCGCGTTGTAGACCACGCCCACAACCTGCTGTTTTTGGTTGGCGATCGCTGCGCGCACTTCCGGTGCCAGATTCCCAGCATCGGCAAGGTCTCCTTTGTGGAAGAGCTTGGGTGCATTCTCTGCGCGGCTGGTTGCCATCAAAGCAGGATGTGTGGCAAAGCCCAGCCTCTCTTGCGCTTGTGCGCCCGTGGTCAGTCGTCCGCACAGCAGGCTGGTCCGGCTCACCTCGGTGATCGTAGGAACGGCTGCAACGCCCACAAAGGGCCTGCCTTGCGACGCAGGTACCAGCTCGGTCCAGCCGTGGCTCGCAGCCCGTGCGAACAGCTCACGGAAGATGCTGTTGCTCAACCCATCCATCACCAGCAGCAACGCGGGCTGCACGGCCGCAATCGGAGCCACCACACGGTCCAAGACCTGTTCAAGAGGTACAACCCGACCGGTCTTTGCAGGGGTCTGCGCGTTCCATTGCACCAACGCCAGCGACAAGGACTTGGCGAAGCCATCGCGACGCGTGATAGCCACCCGGCGACACGCGGCATATGCGTCCGACAGCTCTATCAACTCATCCCCACCCAACAACCTGAACCGGGCCCAGTCCACGTAGGCACCCTGATCGGCTTGCCATTCCACTGAGTCTGGCAGTGAAGCCCCGGAGGCCATTGGGCTAAGCAGCCAGCGGGCCAACCGCCGGGCCATCTCGACACGCTCCATGCGTGGCCGTTGGTCGTTCATCAAAACGTGCTTCAACGCGCGATCCGCCTGCTGCTCCACCTGCTGGAGATTGCCTTCGGTAGGCTCTACCGCATGGGCACTCAGTGCCGAAGCAAAGTTGATCAGCCGCTGGTCCAAAGCGGACGGCAGCAGCTCGCTCAGATGTGCAAACTCCGAGATACGAAGGTCCCGCAGCAAGGCATCGGCTCGGTCCAACGCAGCCCGACAAGCCTCCACGCCCAAGCGCTGAACCACCTGCTCTGCAGCGGCGGCCCAGTCGCGCCCCTCTTTCACGCCCACATGCGTGTCGTTGACGAAGCGTTCCAAGCGGATAGCCGCCTGACCCAGCGCGGTTTGCCCTTCACCGCCAGGCGCGAATATCACCCCACTGACCAACCCCAGAGGCAATGCATCGCCCGTGCGGCCGGATTCGACGCAGCCCAGCACCATGGCACCCGCTACTCCCGCGCTCTCAGCCAGCCAGGTCAAGATGGCCGAGCGCATTGCGGCCGGCAAAGGCCCCAATCGTGGATCTGCGTCCGGCGACATTGACCAGGCCAGCAGCGTCACTGCGTCCGGCCGGGCAACTTCGATCCCGGCGAAGCGCCACAACACCTCGCGCCAGGCGGTTTCCATGTCCAAAAAGCCGTTGGCCACAGGCTGATAGTCGCCCTGCGCCGCGCCATCAATCAGGGCCTGTGGCATCCAGGAAAAGCGGCCCAAACGAGCGTCTGTCTCCTTGGCTTGAAACATCAGCCGAACAATGTCCCACCCCTCTGGCTGAAACACCCGGGCACGGGCCAGCCTAGCGGCGATGTCCTCCGCAAGTTCATGCGTTGACAACGGGGTGATCACCACCATGCCTGATGCCTGCGCCGCGAGTTGCTCCTGCTCGCAAAGCGCCTCGCGAATGGCCAGCGACGATTCACACCAGCGCAGCAAAAACTGCTTTCCGTGTGGCCTGACCAACTCTGGCCAACTCTGTTTGGTCATCGCTCGGATCGCAACAGTCTGTGCCGTCGGGTCACTGTCCAGCACACGTTCCAGTTGCGCCTTGATCTGAGGCGTCGACAAACTCATAGCTGGGTGCCCTTGCGCTGCAGCCGCCAACTGAGCGTCAGTTCCAGATCACGTTCGCTTGTCATGCGTGCCTTCAGGTCATCCAGCGCAGCCACCGCCTCAGCGCCAGTGAGATGCAACTGCTGTTTTTCGGCCACCACTTCAGGCGCCAGATTGGCCGGCACAGGCGGGATCGTCACGGGAGCAGGAGCGGGTGCGCCCGGCATCGGCATCGGCATTGGAGCTGGTTCTGGTGCTGGTGCCGCAGCAGCCAGCAGGCCCATGGCGTCGCGGTGCAATTCATCGAGCCGACCTTTCAACGCCAGCACATGTTCATCACTGGTCAACACCTCGGCCAAGCGCCGCCCGATCACTTGAGCCGCACTCGAACGCTGATCGCTCAGCTTCAAGACAACGTCAAACAGCTGCCAGTAGCTGCCTGTCTCCAGCGCATCGGCACAGGTTTTCGCCTGGCCCAAGGCTCGCCCAACTGCGGCTTCGGACGTTTGCAAATCGGCCGCCGCTAGCGCAGCGACCACCTCTGAGTCCGCTGCTGATGCCACCGCTGCCAGCAAGGACTGCGCAGACTCAGCGGATTGCTGGCGAGCACCAATTGCCCCGGCCGCATATCGGCCCGAGCGATCTCGCACCTGCACCACCAAGCGAGTCACAGCATCTCGTTTGTCCAATACCTTTTGCTTGACCTCGTCCACCAGCTTGCCCACATTGGCGGCGTTCAGCGTCTGGCCAAGGGTCAAACCGAACAAGCTGGATGCACGCTGTAAGGCGAGTTGCCAATCGCTCGGATTGGGCAGCGTTTGCTCTCGAAGTTCCAGCTCGTCCGGCAAGCTGTCTACCGAAGGTTCGTAAGGGCCGCCACGCATCGTGAAGCGTCGATTGGTGGACGCAGCGAATGCCAGGACGATGAGGTTCTGCAATTCCAGCGGCAGGCCCATGGGCGCCGGTGTATCGATCCACTGTCGAAGCTTGCCCACGGTGATCGGTCCACCACCGTCACGGGCATGGCTTTGCGAAAAGCGCGATTGCCAATGTGGCTCGATCAGCAGGTGTGTTTCACCCATCTGCCCCAACAGACAAGGGTTGACCACAGAACGCACCAGCTTGCGAACACCAGAGTCCTGAACCAAACCGCGCTGTCCGGGCGCCTCTATTGCCTTGTGGACTTCAGGCCAAATCTTGCGAATGACAGCTGGCTTGATCTCGGTGTCGAACTCGGGGTGAGCGGGATACTGGTGAGCGAACAACTGCCCCAGCAAGCTCTCGAAAGCCGACTTGAAATCTGCGCCTACGGGCGGGCGAGGCGACAGGGTTGGGTCTAGCGAGCGAAATTGTTGATCAGCAGTCAGCGGACTGCTCACTGCATCCCGGGGCTCGGTGCTGATGCCGTAGGCGACCTCCAGTTGCGAGCGCAGCTTGATGCGCAACTGATCCAACTGGTTGCGGGCCAGCGCCTTCGCCTGCACCCGATCCACAAACGACAGGTGGCCCGCATAGGTCTCAAAACGTTCCCCCTGCAGGATGTAGTCCAGCACCACCAAGCGCCCCAGATCGGTCAAGGCTTTGTTGCTCAAAAACGAGGGGATCCACACCAGCGTCTTCGTGTCTCCACCGCGGTAGGTCGCCAGCCGCGCAATGTCATCGGCAGGGCCAAAGTTCGCATCGTCAAACGGAAAGTCCAGCACCACCGTCCAGGTGCCAGCGCGGCCACGCAGACGATCGTCCGTCATCTCTCGCACGTTCTCGTACAGCACCTCAACCTCGCGCCGCGTGCCGCGCCAGTTGAACGCATAGGTGTTGAACAGGTCGCCTGTGTCCGCAATTTCAAGTTCTTTGAACAGCGCCTCACGAATCCGCTTGCGCCGGTTGCCCGGGTTGTCGTTGGCTTCAGCTGCCCGCAGGATCGGCTCAATGTCAATGCCAGTCACCTGCAGCGAAATCACCGGCTGCAGGTCTTCGGTGATCTTGATCTCGCCAATCTCGCTGGCCCAGTCGCGACACTTTCGAATGATGTCTGCACCCTCGCGCCCCTGAATGGGAGACTTGAAAGTACCGTGATTGAGAGCGGCCAGTCGGGGCCCAGTCAGTGCTTTCAGTGCCTCGACTTCCGGCACCAATGCACTCAACAACAGCGTCTTGAGCAAACGGGCATCGTTGCGCAGGTTCTTGGCAGATGCAGGGTCAGCCTGCCCTAGCTTGATCGCCTCCCAGGTGACGCTGTGCTGCCGCTCCAACATGGGCAGCAAGCGCTGGTTGTAGAGGCGCTTGGCGTTCTCAAAATGCAAACGCATACCTTCGCTGAAAGGCTCATCGCCCTCGGCAATCGCGTCGTACAGGTCGCCCACAGGGATCAACTGACCCAGCTCCAAGTCATCCCTGCGGTCCACCAGCAACTGCAGCATCAACTTGAGCGCCGTTCGCTCCCGCTGCAAAGCGGCGGATACGGCGATCAGCGTCTGTACCAAAGCAGGTGAAAACGGGTACACCTTGCGGAACATGTCCCGGTCAGCCGTGGTGGTCAAAAGCGTGTCCAGCACATCCTTGCGCATCTTCAACAGATCGTCAAAGGTGCCCTGCAAGGTCTGCCGTGCGGCCTCGCTCACTGGCCGCAGTACGCGCCTCTCGGCAATGGCCGGGAGGTTGCGGTCTTCCAGTGTGATGCGGTGAAAGCGTGCTTCCCAGTGCTTGAGCACATCGCTGAACTGCACCTGAACCGAACCGGCCAGGTTCTCGCCCACCAGATCACGAAGGTCGCGCTGCCGGGCCACAAAACTGACCAGCGGAATCGGCCGGTCGGCATTGGTGGCTTCGACCAGCTTCACCAGCTTGGTGCCCTCACGGCTGACGAAGTTGACGTCGGCCGCATGGCTGGCCAGCCACAGCACCAATTCGTCGAGGAACAGAATGACAGCGTCGTAGCCCAGAGCCTTGGCGTGTCGGCTCATGATGCTCAAGCCATCGTCGAGAGAGACGAAAGACTCATCACGACCTGCCAACGTCCGATAGGCCGAGAAGAACTGGGTGATCAGGTCGCTCACCAGGCGTGATCGCTCCTCCCCGTTTGGTGCTTCCAGCATCGCTGCCTCGAAAGCCGTAGCATCCCAACCGCTCTCGAACGCACCCCAGCCCCCTTCCCCAGCACCATGGGAGCCTTCGTTGAGCTTGGCAAAGAAGGCAGTATCTCCAAGGCTCTCGCGCATCAAGCGCGCATCTTTGAACAAGCCTTCCGCCAGGTAGAAGCCTGGCACCGGTGCATCCGGATGTTGCTTGCGAACAAAATCGGCGTACTGGCCCAGGATGGCCGACTCCATATCCCGCGCGCCGATCATGTGGTACGGCACCAGCAAGAACTTGCGCCCCTCCGTCCAACCGTGGCGGGCCACTACATCGGCCAGCTCAGGCGTTGCCCGGGCCTGTGTGTTGCCAGCCAACAGCAAATTCAACACGGCCATAAAGTGGCTCTTACCAGAGCCGAAACTGCCGTGCAGGTAAGCCGCCTTGCTGCCGCCGGTCTGTACCGCCTGCTGGATGAAGCCCAGCGCATTGGCAAAGGCATCCACCAGTTGCGGTGTGACGACATAGTCTCGGAGGGTCTGCTCGGGTTCGGTCACACCCTTGGAAAGCTGCAGAACGAAGTCGCCTTGGTGCACCCGTTCAGGAATGGCGATCAGGTCTTTGAGCAAAGTCATATCAGATACTTTTCATCAGTTCGGATCTCGAGAAACCTCACGCCTTTTTTGAGCGGCGTGTTTTTGGGACAGCGGCTTCAGGCGCGAGCGCATCCGGCAATCCGTTCGCTTTCTTGAGATCATGGAAATTCATGCTGGGCATCACCACGGGACCTGCACGCATGCGGGAGGTGATCGTCTGTACCTGCTCTCGCACCGCCCCCCAAAGCATCGACGCACCATTTACAGCGGCAAGGTCTTCCGGATCACCCAGCTTCTCCGCACCTTTTGGAATCAGGATGAGCCCTTCAACGGCTACGTCAATCTTGTACGGCGCAAAACTTTGCTTCGATTTTTCCGGGTTCGGCTCGTTGTCCACCACCGCCCGCAACTCAACGAAGTACAACCTTCCCCGCTCATGATTCATGTCGGCCTCGCCGATGCCAATTTCAGACTTCAAACTGACACCGTCGAAGGTGAAGACAGAAGTCAGTGGGTTGAGCAGCTCGGGGGCTTGGTGCTCCGGGTCGAGTTCAACTTTCACGTGCTTGAACATCAGTTGCATGAGCTGAACCGGGCTCGGCTTCATGCAGCCTCCGCCATCTGGGCATGTACGTTCGACGACCGTTCATCCCAATCGCCCTCTGGCTCAAGCGTTTGACCAGGCGAATACTGGTAGCTCATGCGCTCACGCACAGCAACTTGCTTCGAGGAGAAATACACCAATCGCATAGACATGCGACCGTCTTCACAACGCTCAGGCCACAGGGGCATCTCCACCCCTGCCCTGTCAGCCAACCACTTCAGGCTGTCGGGTTTTTCAAGGGCCATGCTCAGCATCAGCGTGGTGCCGTCGTCCGGGTAGGTCACTTCGTTCTCGTAGCGAGAGAAAGCAATCTTGCCCTTGCCAAAAATCTTGGCAGCGGCCTGTTGCGTCAGGCCATAGCGCTTGCGCAGCGCCACGATTTCTTCGCCCATCAGCACATTGCCGTATTGCGGTTTCCGTGCTGCCAAACGGCGCAGGTTCTCGTCATGCTGCGCGGCGCGGGTGGTCTGCACACCGCAGGCATCGCACTTCGAGGCCAGCAGTTCCACCGTCACCTCTGCACCGCGCGGCCGAAAAACCTTGGTGTGCGTGATCGCGTGCAGGTGCCCCTTGCGGCAGGCTGGGCACAGGGGGAGGCTTTTTGTACTGTTCATGATGACTCTTCCTTTGTTTCGTTCAGGCTGCGTGACAGGAAACGAGCGCTATGGTCAGCGTCCCATCCACCTCAATCGAAAACTTGATGTAAACCCGCAATCCTTTGGGGTGCCGGCGCTTGCGTTCCGCGTCGTATGGGGTACGGTAGACATCGCAGGGCACGAACCGCTCACCCAGCACCTCGCACCACTCAGACTTGTAGTAATCCGTCGCGCCTTCCATATCGACCAGCATTTGAAGCACGTCGCTGACCGACCACTTCTCCTTTTGAAGATCCTTTTCACAGTCGTTTGTGGCCAGCCACAACTGGTCAGTGTCGAAATCCTCGCTCTTGAGCAGCG
>BBPE01000251.1_pt2 | contig 22074 bp, 24 predicted proteins | sample 1344301 | NCBI WGS metagenome assembly BBPE01 (sample SAMD00019089, study PRJDB2971) | groundwater metagenome | isolation source: The Cedars highly-alkaline
CTGCTTGCTGGTCTGAGCCGGCTCAAGCCGGCTTGCGCCTCAGCCACAGCAGCAGCGCAAACGATACGATCGCGACAAAGCTCAGAAACGACCAGTTGGCGATCGACAGTCCAAGAAAAGTCCAGTCGATCTTGGTGCAATCTCCGGTGCCGCGAAAAAGCATCGGTATGACCCGGCGCAGCGGAAAGGCCTCGATCATGCCAAAGAAGTCGCGTCCGCAGATGAGCACCTCGGGCGGGTACCACTGCAACCAACTCTGGCGCGCCGCCACTGCGGCGCCAAAAGCGGCCAGCACAGCCGTCAGCACCACACAGACGGCGCGCACCGTTGGCCCACGCACGGCCGCACCCGATGCCGCTGCCAGCGCCACCCCGATCAAAGCGTAGCGCTGCACAATGCACAGTGGACACGGCTGCAAGCCCAGCACGTGTTGCAAGTACAAACCATAACCCAGCAACGCCAGGCAAGCCAAAGCCAACAGCGCCAGCCAGCGACGCGGGTGATGCGCCAGGCTGCTCCAAAGATTTTTGCAAAAAGTAAGAAACAAACCGGAATCCTGATTTTGATGAGCGCAAGGCTGACCCAGCCGCTACAGCCTTGCGCAAGCTCAGCGACCGACCAGCGCTGCTGCGGTCAGATATTCTCCCTCACAAACAGTTCCCTGCGCCTGGGCTGAAACGCCCGCCTACGGGCGCCACTTAGCGCCGGTCAAAAATCTGATCGAATACGGCGCCGGTGGCGAAATGTTCGCGCATGGCCGGACCCCAACCTCCAAACGCCTGCTCGATCGTGAACAGATTCAGCCTGGGGAATTGCTTGCTGTGCTTGGCAAATGCCGTTTCGGAGCGCGGGCGGAAAAAATGCTTTCCCACAATGTCTTGCCCCACCTGGCTGTACAGATACTCCAGATAAGCGGTGGCGACGGCGCGCGTACCCCTTCTGTCTACATTTCGGTCCACCACGGTGACCGGTGGCTCGGCCAAAATGCTCAGCGACGGATAAACCAGCTCGAACGGTTCGGCTCCCAATTCCTGCTTGAGCAAGTGGGCTTCGTTTTCCCAGGAAACGAGCACATCGCCCTGGTTGCGTCTGGCAAAAGTGACCGAAGAGCCGCGTGCTCCGGTATCGAGCACCAACACGTTGCGATAGAGCCGAGTCACAAAATCCCTGGCCTGGGCTTGGCCACCAAAGCGGCGTCTGGCGAACTCCCAAGCCGCCAGGTAATTCCAGCGTGCACCACCGGACGTTTTCGGATTCGGCATGATGACCGATACGCCCGGCCGGACCAGATCGTCCCAATCTTTGATTCCCTTGGGGTTGCCGCGGCGTACCACCAGTATCATGGTCGAGGTGTAGGGTGAGCTGTTGTGAGGCAGGCGCTGTTGCCAGTTCTCGGGCACCCAAGCTCCGTTGACGTGCAACGCATCGATGTCAGCAGCCAGAGCCAGCGTGGCAACGTCGGCCGCGAGTCCGTCGATAATGGAGCGCGCCTGCCTGCCCGAGCCGCCATGCGACTGGTCGACGCTCACAGTCTGGCCCGTTCTGGCATTCCAGTCACGGGCAAATGCAGCGTTGAATTCAACATACATTTCTCGCGTCGGATCGTACGATACGTTGAGTAAGGTCTGCGTTGATTGGGCCCGGCTTGCCAGCGTCGTCCCTGCCAGAGCCAGGGCCAGTGGAAGCTTGATAAAGTGGCGCCGTTGCGTCATATGGTTTTCCCCTTTAAAGTGACGGTCGAACTGCGGTGAGGGGAAGTTTATCGGCGCAAGCTAAAAACCAAAACGAATAAAAAATTATTTGTTTATATCAAATAAACCTTGTAGTAACAAAAAGTCATACACTCATGTCGCGCACCATCCACTGCATCAAACTCGGCAAAGAAGCCGATGGCCTGGACTTCCCACCCTACCCGGGCGAACTTGGCAAGCGCATTTACGAGCAGGTCAGCAAAGAGGCCTGGGCCGCATGGCTCAAGCACCAGACCATGCTGCTGAATGAAAACCGCCTCAACCTGGCCGATGCGCGGGCGCGCCAGTACCTGGCGCGGCAAATGGAAAAGCATTTTTTTGGCGAAGGCGCCGACGCAGCGGCCGGCTATGTGCCGCCACCCGGTCCGAACTGAACGGGCTCGGTTGAACCCAACTGCCGCTGTGTCTGAGTCAGCGGACCGTCACGCCTTGGTGATCGGCGCCGGCCTGGCCGGTGCGGCCCTGTGCGCGGCGCTGACGCGGCGCGGCTGGCGCATCACGCTGCTGGAGGCCGCCGCCGGCCCGGCGCAAGCCGCCTCAGCGCTGCCGGTGGGCATGCTCAGCCCGCACCTGACGCGCGCGCCCACGCCCTTGTCGCGTCTATGCGAACTCGGCCTGGCTGACGCCCGCGCCGAACTGGAGCAGTTGCTGGCGCCTGGTCAAGGCTGGCAGCCGTGCGAGGTGGACAACCTCGGCCACGCCAGCGGGCGCTGGCCGGCCGCCCTGGTGCGCCCAGCGGCGCTGGTGGCGGCCTGGCTGGCGCAGGCCAGCGCGCACCCGTCGTTCAAGGCCCGCTGGCAGACCCGCGTAGCCCGGCTGCTGCCACCCGGCGGCGCGCCGGATGCACAAACACGCGGGTGGCGCGCGCTCGACGCCAATGGCTGCGTCGTCGCTCAGGCGCCGGTGGCGGTGGTGACGGCGGCATTTGGCAGTCTGGCCCTGCTGGGCGATTCGCTGCCCGGCCTGACCGCTGCGGCCCTGCCCTTGCGCCCGGTCAAAGGTCAGCTCAGCCTGGCCGCCTTGCGGGGCCCGGCGCTGGCGCCGCGTCCGCAGCGAAACAACGGTGTGTTCGTGCCCTGCTACCAAGACAGCGGGCTGGCACCGGCATGGCCCACGCGCATCTGGGCGATGGGATCGACCTACCGGCGCGGCGACGCCAGTTGCACAATCGAGTCGGAAGACCACGAACGCAACGCGCTCAGCCTGGCGGCCATCGACGCGGCGGCAGCGCTAGGCTTGCGGGACGCCGCTGCCAGCGGCGAATTGCTGGGCTGGGCGCAGGTGCGCTGCGCCTCGCTCGACCGGCTACCGCTGGTGGGCGCGCTGCCCGATCTCTCGGCCCTGCAGGCGCTGATGGAGCAAGCGGGTGCGCGGCGCGGCCGCCTGACGCTGGAGCAAACGCCGCGCTGGCCCGGACTGTTTGTGCTGGCGGCGCTGGGCTCGCGCGGGCTGACACTGGCGCATTGGTGCGCCGAGCGGCTGGCTGCGCGCATCGACGCCGAAGCCCCCTGCGCCCTTGACCCCGATCTGCTGCGCGCGCTGGACCCAGCTCGCTTTGCCTGGCGACTGGCGCGCCAGCAACCCCGTCCCGCTGGCGCTTGAGACGCCTGCGGGACGGGACTGCCAGGCTCAATCTGCAAGCCCAAGGCCAGCACCACCCGGTGCAGTCGGCCGATTGGGATCGCTGGCGTTGTCGGCAGTCGGATCGGTCGCATTCTCTGGCTCATGCGGCTTGCCAGATGCCTTGGCCTTGAGCTTTTCTTCCTTCTTTTTCTTCTTGGCCAGCTCGCGCTGGCGTTTTTCGTAGCCGTAATTGGGTGTGGGCAAAACAGTCTTTCGGGTCGGTTGATCAAAGGGAGAAGTCAGAGCACGTGTAAGGCCTGCGCCAGGTCGGCACGCAGGTCTTCGACGTTTTCCAGTCCGACGGCAAAGCGTACCAGAGCACCGGCGTGTGGCCAGGGTCGGGTTCGAATCGACGATACATCATAAGGGGCGCATAAACTGATCGGCCCAGCCCAGCTCCAGCCCAGGCGAAACAGGCGCAGACGATCGCACCAGTCGTCGATGCGGCGCTGATCCAGGGCCGGGTCGAACACCACGCTGAACAAACAGGCGGCGGCACTGGCGCTGCGTTGCCAGTGCGCGTGCCCGGGCGAGCCCGGCAGCGCCGGATGCAGCACCTGCGCCACGCCGGGCTGGCGGCTCATCCAGGCCGCCAATTCACGCGTGGCAGCGTCTTGCGCGTGGTAGCGCAGCGCCAGCGTGTTGAGTCCGCGCAGCACCAGTTCGGCGTCGTTGCCCGCCACGCCCAGACCCAGGCGCATATGGGTCATCAACAATTGCTGGTGCAGCGCTGCGTCGCGTGTGACCACTGAGCCCATCAGCACGTCGGCGCCGCCGCTGGGGTATTTGGTGAGTGCCTGCATCGAGACATCGACACCCAACTCAAAGGCCTTGAAGGCAACGCCAGCGCCCCAGGTGTTGTCGAGTGCGCTGACGATGGCACGCTGCGCCGAGCGGGCCGCGTTGGCTTGGCGCAGCGTCGCCACCAGTGCGGGCAGATCGGGAAATTCGAGCGTGATCGAGCCCGCCGCCTCCAGCCAGACCAGGCGCGTGGCCGGACTGATTTTGGACGCCAGATCGGCCGCATCGAGCGCGTCGTAATAGCGGTGGCTGATGCCCCAGGCGGCCAGCTCGGTGGCGACAAACGATTTACCGGGGCCGTAGGCGTTATCCGGCAGCAGCACCTCGTCGCCACAGCGCAGCAAGGCCATGTCAACCAGCGTCAGCGCCGACAGTCCGCTGGGACACAGCACGCAAAAGCGCCCGCCTTCCAGCGTGGCAATGCGCTCTTCCAGCGTGAAGGTGGTGGGTGTGCCGTGCAGGCCGTAGGTGTAGCCGCTTTTGTCGGCCCACTGCCGCGTGCGCAGCGCATGCACGCTGGGAAAAATTACCGTCGAGGCTTTGTATACGCCGGGAGCGACGGCGTCAAACCCCTGCGGAGGACGATAGGGATGGTGAATCAGGTCGGTGGGTAATTCGCTCATGCCGGACAAGGCGTGAAACTGCGAAGTGTGGCAGCCGCACGCTGGGCGGCTTGACCCAGAGCAGCGCGCGGCGCAGCGCGGTGGCGGCGCGAACGCGGCTCAAGCATGGTAGGGGTGACGCAGCAAAATGGTGTGGTCGCGGTCGGGGCTGGTGGAGACCACGTGCACCGGCACGCCGGTGGTTTCCTCGATGCGCTGCAGGTAGCGCTTGGCGTTGGGGGGCAGATCGTCAAAACACGTCACACCGACCGACGTTTCGCTCCAGCCCGCCAGCGTTTCATAAATGGGCTGGCAGCGCGCAATCTCCTCTGCGCCCAGCGGCAAAATATCGATAATCTGACCGTCGAGTTCGTAGCCGGTGCACAGCTTGAGCTCGTGCAGGCCGTCAAGCACGTCCAGCTTGGTGATGCACAGGCCAGACAGGCCGTTGACCTGCGCCGAGCGTTTGAGCAAGGCCGCGTCGAACCAGCCGCAGCGGCGCGAGCGCCCGGTGGTCGTGCCTTTTTCAGCGCCGACGCTGGCCATGTGCCAGCCTGGCGTGCCTTCTTTTTGCCAGTCGAGTTCGGTCGGGAACGGGCCACCACCGACGCGGGTGCAATAGGCCTTGGTGATGCCCAGCACGTAGTGCAGCAAACCGGGGCCGACACCCGAGCCGGCAGCAGCGTTGCCGGCCACACAGTTGCTGGAGGTGACGAAGGGGTAGGTGCCGTGGTCTATGTCGAGCAAGGTGCCCTGCGCGCCTTCAAACAACAGATTGACGCCGGCCTGATGCGCCGCATTGAGCTCGCGCGAGACGTCGGCAATCATGGGCTTGAGCTGTTCGGCCTGTGCCATGGCCTCAGCGTACACCGGTTCGAATTCAATCGCACCGTCTTGCATGTATGCGGCCATTTTGTCGTCCCAGACCAAATCGGCCGCGTGCAGGTAGCTTTGCAACAGGTGGTTGTGCAGCGCCAGCAGTTCGCGCAGCTTGGCAGCAAAGCGTTCGGGGTATTTCAGGTCTTGCACGCGCAGCGCGCGGCGGGCAATTTTGTCTTCGTATGCGGGTCCGATGCCACGTCCGGTGGTGCCTATTTTTTCGCTGCCGGCCTTGTCTTTGGCGGCTTCGCGCGCGATGTCTATGGCCGCGTGAAACGGCAAAATCAGCGGACAGGCCTCGCTCACGCGCAAGCGCGAGCGCACTTCGACACCGGCTCGCTCCAGCCCCTCGATCTCCTCGAACAACTTGCCGACCGACAACACCACGCCGTTGCCGATGTAGCACTTGACGCCAGCGCGCATGATGCCGCTGGGAATCAGGTGCAGCGCGGTCTTGACGCCGTTGATCACCAGCGTGTGACCGGCATTGTGCCCGCCCTGGAAACGCACCACGCCTTGAGCGGTTTCAGTCAGCCAGTCGACCAGTTTTCCCTTGCCTTCATCACCCCACTGAGTGCCCACCACCACCACGTTGCGCCCAGCCTGAACCTGGCCGGCGGCGCTGCATTTATTCATCATTTGCTGGTTTCCGTTGAGAGCTGCTGGACTGTCCACGCGTTGGCCTGGGCCGGGTCTGACACCAGGGCGCGGTCGCAGTGAAATTCATCGACTTCGTGTTCGTGACCGGGCAACATGCAGACCACCGTCTGCCCCTGTGCCCGCAGCGCGGCCACCGCTTGCCGCAGGCCTGCTTGCGTTCCCCAGGGGGCTCGAATGGCGCTCGCGCGCGCGCGCGGCGGCACGGCGGCCACCAAGGTCTTGAGGTCCAGACTGAAGCCGACCGCCGGGCGCTTGCGGCCAAACACGGCGCCGACCTCGTCGTAGCGGCCACCGCGCGCCAGCTCGACCGCCGCACCCGCACCGCCGGGCAAGGTGCAAGCAAAGATGGCAAAACGCATGCCGGTGTAATAGGCGTAGCCGCGCAGGTCCGACAGGTCGATGGAAACATCAAACCCCTGCGCCTGCTGACTCAGGCAACGCAGGCTGTCCAGTGCGGTTTGCAGCGCGGGCGAGTCTTGCAGGGTCTGGCGTGCTTCGTCCAGCACCGCGGCATCACCAAACAGGTGTGGCAGCGCGCACAGGTCGCGCCGCACCCGCGCTGGCAGGTCGCGCGCCAGGGTGTTGAGTTCCGTCACGTCCTTGGCAGCCAGCGCGGCGTGGATGCGGTGCACCTGGGCCACATCCAGCGTGCCGGGTGCCAGCACGGCGTCGACCACCCGCACGTCGGCCAGGTCGAGCAGCAACTGCCGGACTCCGGCAGTGCGCAAGCAGGCTTGGGCCAGCTCCAACACCTCCAGGTCGGCTTCGATTCCGGCGTGGCCATAGATTTCAGCACCCAACTGCAAGGGCTCGCGGCTCGCCAGCGGGTGCTCGACCCGCGTATGCAGCACCGGGCCGCAATAACTCAGACGAGCCACGCCCTGGCGGTTGAGCAAGTGGGCATCGATGCGCGCCACCTGCGGCGTGCTGTCGGCGCGCAAGCCCAGCGTGCGGCCCGAGAGCTGATCGACCAGCTTGAAGGTTTGCAGATCGAGCGCCTCGCCGGTGCCGGTCAGCAGCGACTCCAGGTGCTCCAGCAGCGGCGGCATCACCAGCTCGTAACCGTGGCAGCGGGCGGTGTCAAGCAAGGCCCGACGCAGTTCTTCGATGTGCCGCGCCTCGGACGGCAAGACATCGGCAATGTGATCCGGCAGAACCCAGGCAGACATGGGATTTTCGAACGCTGTTAAAAAAGGGATTTTACCGGGTCGGGGCAGCCGACCCGGGGTGGCCGAGCACTCCGCTCTCAGGCCAGCCACCACCACAGCAACAAACCAGCCAGGATAGAGAGCAGTCCAAAGAAGCGCAATTGGCCGTCTTGTAGCCTGAGCATTTCGCCAAAGATACGCCGCCACCAGCGCGGCGCCAACAAAGGCAGCAAGCCCTCAAGAATGAGCACCAGCGCCAGCGCTGGCCAAAACACCTGCGCCAGCGACAACTCCATTCAACGTGCTGCCTCGCTGCCGCGCATGGCGCGGAAGAATTCACCCGACGGGTCCAAAATCATGACGTCCGAACGGCTGGAAAAGCTGGCCTTGTAAGCTTCCAAGCTGCGGTAGAACTGGGCGAACGCCGGGTCGCGCCCGAACGCATCGGCAAACAGTCTGGCAGCCTGTGCGTCGCCCTCACCTTTGACGAGCTGCGCATCGCGGTAGGCCTGCGAGACGATCACCTCGCGCTGACGATCGGCGTCGGCGCGAATCTGCTCACCCTCGGCAAAGCCGGTGGCGCGCAGCTCGTTGGCCACGCGCCGGCGCTCGGCCTCCATACGCAAAAAGACCGACGCCGTGATGCTCTCGACGTAATCGACGCGGGTGATGCGCACGTCGATGATGTCCATGCCCCAGGGTTTTTCGGCCCCACGCACGGCAGACAGCACCGAACTCTTGACGTCGGCCATGAGCTGTTCGCGCTGGGTAGACAGCAATTCGGTTACGGTGCGTTTGTTGACCTCTTGCTGAAAGGCGCTGCGCACCACGCGGTTGAGCTGCAAGGCACCGGCGCTCTCGTTGAGGCCGACGTTGCGGATATAGACCTCGGGCTCGCTGATGCGCCAGCGCACGAACCAATCGATCACTACACGCTGCTTCTCGGCAGTCAGCATCGGCTCGGTGTCGGTGCTCTCCAGCGTCAACAGCCGCTTGTCGATGTAGGAGACGTTTTGGAACGGCGGCGGCAGTTTGAAGTTCAGCCCCGGGTCGACCACCACGCGCTGAATCTGACCGAGCTGAAAAACCACGCCAAACTGGCGCTGATCGACGACGAACAGCATCGAGCTGCCGATCGCCAACACCACCAGCACGCTGGCAAGAATGAAACCCAACTTGTTCATATTTGACTCTCTAGGCGCTGTGGTCGCTCAACGAATTTCACGCTCGCGCAAACGCGCGGTGGCAGCGCCCGCGGCGGGAACGGCCGGGGCAGCAGCCGGCGTGGCTGGCGCAGCCGCCGGGCCAGGCGCCGCCGTGGCGGCGGGCGCAGCGGTCATCTGCATGATTTTGTCCAGTGGCAGGAACAGCATTTGAGAACCTTGCCGGCTGTCGACCAAGACCTTGGTCACGTTGGAATAAATGTGCTGCATGGCGTCGGTGTGCATGCGCTCGCGCGTCACACGCGGCGCTTTTTGGTATTCAGCCAATACCGAACGAAAGCGCTGCGCCTCACCCTCGGCCTGCGCCACGATGCGCGCCTTGTAACCCTGGGCCTCCTCGGTCAGACGCGCCGCCGCACCGCGGGCACGCGGCACCACGTCGTTGGCGTAGGCCTGGGCTTCGTTCCTGGCGCGCTCGCGCTCCTGACCGGCCTTGAGCACATCGTCAAACGCGGCCTGCACCTGACTGGGTGGACGCACGCCGCCTTGCTGCATGTTGATCGCAACCACCTCGATGCCAACGCGGTAGCGATCGAGAATGGTCTGCATCAGGGTGCGTACGCGCGGCGCAATCTGGTCGCGCTCTTCGGCCAGCGCGGCGTCCATCGTCATGCCGCCAACCACTTCGCGCACCGCGGTTTCGGCCACTTGCACCACGGCCACCATCGGGTCGCGGGTTTCAAACAAAAACGCGCGCGCGTCACTGAGTCGGTATTGCACCGCAAAGCGAATCTCGACAATGTTTTCGTCTGCGGTCAGCATGGCCGATTGCCGCAGGCCGGTGGCCGGCACAATGCCTTCACCACCGACGTCAACCGAGCGGATCTGGGTCACGAAAACGGTTTCGTGGCGCTGCATCGGAAACGGCAGCCGCCAATTGAAACCAGCGCCCACCGTGGCGTGGTATTTGCCAAACTGCGTGATGACGGCTTGCTGACCTTCTTGCACGATGAAAAAACCGGTGCCCAGCCAGATCAGAGCCGCCACACCGGCAATCAAGCCGGCGCCAATGCCGGTGACCTTGGGGCTGGGGTTGAAGCCGGGCAAGCCACCACCTGCACCGCCGCCGCGGCCGCCAAACCCGCCACCGGAGCCGGGACGGCCACCTTTGCCGCCGAACAAATTGCCGAGCTTGCGGTTGAAGTCGCGCCAGAGCTCGTCGAGGTCGGGCGGACCCTGATTCGGGCGCTGACCCCGTGGGGGAGGCTGATCTTGCGGCGGTGGCCGATTTTCGTCGTCGCGACCGTCCTGCGGCTCTTTGCCCGGGCCATCGTCGCCGCGCCCCCAACGGGGATCGTTCAGGTTGAAAACGCCAAACAGGCTGCGCACGCGCGAGCGGGCGGGCGCACGAGGGCTGGTCTCGGCTTGGCCGCCGGAGCTATGCAGATTCACGTCCATGGATCACCAACTTATATGTATCAAAACCACGCCATTGTGCCCAATCAGGGCGCCACACTATCGATCCCGGACCCATGCGCCTGCGAACACGGAGTCACACCGCTAGGCTGCGCCAGCAACTGTGCCGTCAGCAGCGTGCGCAATTCGGGCAAACCCTGGCCACTGCGAGCGCTGAGGTGGATTCGAGGCACCGATTGACCTTGAAGTTCCATCATATCGACCAACACGTGGGGCGCCTGTGCCTGTGTCAGCGCGTCGAGTTTGTTGAACACCAGAATTTGCGGCAAGGTGTCGGCGCCGATGTCTTTGAGCACCTCTTGCACCGCAGCGATCTGCTCCGGCCAAGCCGGATTCGACGCGTCGACCACGTGCAGCAGCAAGTCGGCATCGGTGGCTTCTTGCAAAGTGGCGGCAAAGGCATCGATCAAGCCGTGCGGCAGGTCACGAATGAAGCCCACCGTGTCGGACAGGGAGACCGTGCGCGCGGCCTCGCCCAGGTAGAGCGCTCGCGTGGTGGTGTCTAGGGTGGCGAACAACTGGTCAGCCGCGTAGGCGCGCGCTTTCACCAGCGCGTTAAAAAGCGAGGTCTTGCCGGCGTTGGTGTAGCCGACCAGTGAAATGGTGAAGGTGTCGCGGCGCTCGCGCTGGCGGCGCTGGGTGGCACGCTGTTTCTTGAGCTTTTCCAGCCGGTCCTTGGTGCGCTTGATGGCTTGGCCTATCATGCGCCGGTCAAGTTCGATCTGGGTTTCACCCGGGCCACCGCGCAGGCCGATGCCGCCGCTTTGGCGCTCCAGGTGCGACCAGCGCCGCACCAGGCGGGTGCTGAGGTATTGCAGCCGCGCCAATTCGACCTGCAGTTTGCCCTCGAAACTGCGCGCGCGCTGGGCAAAGATCTCCAGAATCAAGAGTGTGCGGTCATTCACCGGCAAACCCAGGTGGCGCTCCAGGTTGCGCTGTTGTGCTGGGCTGAGCGAGGGGTCGAACAACACCTCGCTGGCACCGCAGGACTGGGCCAGCAGCTTGATCTCGTCCGCCTTGCCAGAACCGACGAACAAGGCCGGGTCAGGGGCGCGGCGCTTGCAACTGACGCGCCCGGCAACGCGGAAGCCGGCCGTTTGCGCCAGCAAGCCGAGCTCGCTGAGCTCGGCGTCGAAATGCGGCAGGCCAAAGTCAACACCCACCAGAATGACCGATGGCGTGACAGCGCCGGTGCTGACAGCGGTGCTCAAATCAGTGGCCCGCAGCGGCAGCCATGCGCGGGACGAGCGCGTGCGCAGTTGCGGCGCAGGTCTGAAAGCCAGAGAAAGAAAGTCAAGCCGCAGCCGCTTCGTCGCCTACTGCGGCGGAAAACTGCACCGGACGCCCCGGCACGATGGTCGAGATGGCGTGCTTGTAGACCATTTGCGTGACCGTGTTGCGCAGCAACACCACGTACTGGTCAAAAGATTCGATCTGGCCTTGCAGCTTGATGCCGTTGACCAAGTAGATAGAGACCGGAATGTGCTCGCGGCGCAATTGGTTCAGAAAAGGGTCTTGCAAAAGCTGGGCTTTGTTGTTGCTCACGATATGCTCCGTGTTCGAAGTGATTGAGAAGGCGTCAACCATACCACAGCGATGCAGCGCAAACGGCAGCGGTGGCGCTCAAGCAGCGTCTTTGAAGGGATTGGTCGAGGTCTTGAACTCGATGCGCAGCGGCGTGCCGACCAGCTCGAATGCCGCGCGAAAACGGCCTTCGAGAAAGCGTTTGTACGTCTGGGGCACGTGTTCGAGCGAATTGCCGTGGATCACGATCACCGGCGGGTTCATGCCACCTTGGTGCGCATAGCGCATTTTGGGGCGGAACATGCCGCTGCGCTGCGGCGCCTGAAACGCCAGCGCCTCCAGCAGCAAGCGCGTCAGTACCGGGGTCGACATCTTGCGCATGGCCGATGCGTGCGCCTGCGCAATCGACTTCCACAGCGGGCCCAGACCCTGGCGTTTTTGCGCCGAGATCAGGTGCAGCGCAGCAAACTTGAGGAAGGCCAGCCGGGTTTCAATCTGGCGCTCGATTTGTTGACGCTGGTAGGCGTCGACCGCGTCCCACTTATTGATCGCCAGCACCACGGCGCGCCCACTCTCGAGGATGTAGCCGGCGATGTGAGCGTCCTGGTCGGTCACGCCCTCAGTGGCGTCGAGCAACAGCAGCACCACGTGCGCGCGCTCGATGGCCTGCAAGGTTTTGATGACTGAAAATTTTTCGATCGCCTCGAACACGCGGCCCTTGCGGCGAATGCCGGCCGTGTCTATCAGCTCGTATTTTTGCCCGTTGCGCTCGAACGGCACCGAAATCGCGTCGCGTGTGGTGCCCGGCTGGTCAAACGCCACCAGGCGCTCTTCGCCCAGCCAGGTGTTGATCAGGGTTGACTTGCCGACATTCGGGCGTCCGGCCACCGCCAGCCGGATCACGCCTGCGGCGCTCTCAGGATCGCCGTCGTCCTCGGGACTGAGATCGGGAATCAACTCGAGGGCTTGCTCGAGCATGGAGCGAACACCCTGGCCGTGGGCGCCGGAGACCGGCAGCACCTGGCCTAGGCCGAGCTCGAAAAACTCCACCAGTTGCAGACCCTCGGTCATGCCCTCGGCCTTGTTGGCCACCAGCACGGTGGGCTTGCCCAGGCGCCGCAGGTACCGGGCAATCTCGTGGTCTTGCGCGTTGCTGCCGGCGCGCGCATCGAGCACGAAAATCACCACATCGGCCTCGGCCACCGCCTGCCGTGTCTGCTTGGCCATCTCGCGGTAGATGCCTTGCGCGGCGTCGGGCTCGAAGCCGCCGGTGTCGATGACGATGTACGGGCGCCGCCCAAGCTGGCCGTTGCCGTAGTGGCGGTCGCGCGTGAGACCGGCCAAGTCAGCCACGATGGCGTCGCGTGAACTCGTCAGGCGGTTAAACAGGGTGGACTTGCCCACATTGGGCCGCCCCACCAGGGCGATGACGGGTTTCACGAAAAAAACTTTCTTTTAAGGCCCGCGCGCAGCGCGAACCCGGTTCACTGCGGCCGCCAGGCGTAGATGCCGCCGTTGCGCGTTTGCACCACCAGCACATTGCCAGCCAGCACCGGGGCGGCCAGAATCGGCGAGCCGTCGGTGCTGAGCCGGTTCATTTCGCTGCCGTCCTCGCGGGAGAGCAGGTGTACCCAGCCAGCGTTGTCGCCAAACACCACCACCCGCCCGAGCACCAGCGGACCGCTGAGATTGCGGTGCTGCAAGCGTGCGCTCTCCCAGACGGGCTCACCCGAGTCGCGTTGCCAGGCCAGTACGCGGTCGTTCGCATCGGCAGCGAACAACAGGCGTTCGTCACCATGCAGACCGACGCTGCCGCGCGCCGGGCGGCTCCAGGCCAGCGTGCCGCGAGCGGCGTCGACGCAGCCGACGCTGGCCATGAAAGCGCGCACGCAAACGCTGTTGCCGACCCGGCTGACCGGGCCGACCAGGTCAACCAGGCGCTCGATCTCGTTGATGCCGCGCGGCGTGGCCAGCGCGACTTCCCAGCGCAGGGCGCCGTTGCGCGGATCAATGCCGAGCAGTCGGCCCGAGAACCCAGCCACCAGCGTGTCGCCAACCGCCAGCAACACGCCCGGCTGGCTGAGAACCAGCGGGTCGGCCGGGCGCTCCTCACGCCACAGGCGTGCGCCGTTTTTCGCATCGAAAGCCAGCACGGTGCGATCAGATGTCTGCACGAACACGCGCTCACCGGCCACCAGGGGAGCGGTGAAGACGCGCGCCGGCAGCCGCGCGCGCCAACTCTCACGGCCATCGGTGATGGCAACCAATTCGTTCTCCAGCGTCACCACGGCCACGGTGCGGCCATCGGAGCCAACACCGGCAGCCAGCGGCGTCTCCAGGTTCAGGCGCCAGAGTTCCTGCCCGCTGGCGGCGTCGATTGCCGCCACCGTGCCCGCACCGCCGGCGACAAAAACACGGTCGGCCAGCGCCAGCGGCGTCAGCACGGTGCTGGAGGCACCGACTTGGGCCGACCATGCCGCTTGCACGCCCAACAGCGCCGTGACCGGGCCCAGCTCAGCCGGACGCGGTGGTTGTGGACCGGAAGCGCAGGCTGTCAGCAGCGTCAAGCCGATGACCAGCAAGCCCCACTTGAGGGCGCTGCTGCGCTTTGGGCGTGCGCTCGACTGGCGCTTGGATTCGGGCACAGGGATCAAGATGCAGCCTCCTGAACAGCCGGCAAGGTGGCGACATCGACGCCGAGCGCGGCCAATTTGACTTCCACCAGACGGCGGTATTCGGTTCTCTCACTCATGCCACGCCAAGCGATCAGGTACTGCGCCTGGGCCTCGGCGGGCTTGCCCTGCGCCATCAACACGTCGCCGCGGCGATCGGCCAGCAGCGGCACGAAGGCGGGTGGCACCTCGGCTTGCAGCGTCAGGAGCGCCTGCTCGAACGCCTGGGCCTCGATATCCAGACCGGCCAGCCGCAGACGCGCCACCGCCTGATAGGACGGGTTGTTCGACTCGGTGAGCACCCAATTCAGTGCGCTGCGGGCGTCCTCAGGCCGACCCGCTTCGAACTGCACCCGACCTGCCAGCAGCGCCGCTTGCGCAGCAAAAATGCTCCGGCCATAGCTGTCTTTGATTTGCGTCAGCGCACGCTGCATGCGCTCGGTGTCGTTGGCCAGGGCGGCGCGTTCGATTTCTTCGTACAGCACCGCCGCCTGTGCCCCTTGGTTGCGCTGCCAAAAGCTCCAGCCGGCCCAGGCGGCAAAGCCACCGAGCACGGCGATCAGCACCCAGGTGATGAGGCTGCCGTAACGGGACCAGAAATGCTTGAACTGATCGAGCTGCTCCTGCTCTTCGAGGTTGAGTGGTGTGGCCATGGGTCAGCGAGGTTGTGAATCGGGCAATTGTAGGCGCGCCAGCCGCTCAGGCGCGGCTCAGCTCGGTGGCCCAGGCGCTTGCGTCGGCCAGCGCTCGCAGCACCTGGGCTGCAGGCGCGCTGGCGTCGTCGGCACGCGGGCCACGCAGCGGCTTGAGCGCCACCATGCCTTGCTGCAGCTCGTCGGCGCCAAAAATCAGCGCAAAACGCGCGCCGCTGGCATCAGCCTTCCTGAACTGTGATTTCATGCTGCCCAGACCGTCGGCGCTGGCGGCGTGCATGTGCACCCGCACGCCGTGCTGGCGCAGCGTGCGCAACACCGGCATGGCCTGCGCCAGTGCGGCCGCGTCGGGCAGCACGGCGTAGGCGTCGGGTTGCGGCAGCTCGGGCAGTCGGCCCTGCTCTTTGAGCAACTCCAAAATGCGCTCCATGCCCAGCGCCCAGCCCACCGCCGGCGCCGCCTTGGCGCCGATCTGGGCAAACAAATCGTCGTAGCGGCCGCCGGCGCACACCGTGCCTTGGGCGCCAAGCTGCGTGGTCACGAACTCGAACACCGACAGGTTGTAGTAATCCAGACCGCGCACCAGCCGTGGGTTGATGCGGTAGGCGATATCGTTCGCGTCGAGCAGCGCACGCAGGCGCTCGAAGTGCTCCAGCGACTGTGGCCCCAGGTGTTCAAGCAAACGCGGCGCCGCATTCACCAGCGCCTGCAAGGCTGGGTTTTTGCTGTCCAAAATGCGCAACGGGTTGCTGTGCAGGCGGCGCTTGGCGTCTTCGTCGAGCTGATCGGCGTGCGCTTGCAAATAAGCCACCAGCGCCGCGCGGTGCGCCAGTCTCTCGGCCGGCTGGCCCAGGCTGTTGATCTCGAGCGTGATACCGGTCAAGCCGAGTTCGGCCCACAGGTCGCAGGCCAGCACGATCAGTTCGGCGTCGACGTCGGGACCCACAAAACCCAGCGCTTCGACACCGAATTGGTGAAACTGACGGTAACGGCCGCGCTGCGGGCGCTCGTGGCGAAACATCGGACCCATGTAATACAGGCGCTTGGGGCCATCGTGCAGCAGCGCATGCTCTAGCACGGCGCGCACCACGCCGGCGGTGTTCTCCGGCCGCAGCGTGAGTTGTTCGCCGTTGAGCCGGTCTTCGAACGAGTACATCTCTTTTTCGACAATGTCGGTCACTTCGCCCAAGCCGCGCACGAACAGCGCCGTGTGTTCGACGATGGGGGTGCGCAGGTTGCGATAGCCGTAGCGCTGCAGCAAGGCGCGCAGCTTGTCTTCCAGCCACTCCCAGTGCGCCGACTGCGGCGGTGCGATGTCGTTCATGCCTTTGACGGCAACAATTTTTTCTGGCATTTCGATTTGGGTTGATGCCGCTGAAACCACACCGTCGCTGCGGCGTGCGGCGCTGGCACGGGTGCTCGCGGCGCGTCTGCAAACGGGTGCGCGAACGCAGGCGCGGGCTCAGGGTGTGGCGCCAAAGCGCTTTTCGACGTAGTTCTCGACGATCTGCTGAAACTCGTGCGCGATCTCGGTGCCGCGCAGCGTCAGCACTTTGTGACCGTCGATATAGACCGGCGCTGCCGGCGCTTCGCCGGTGCCGGGCAGGCTGATACCGATGTCGGCGTGCTTGCTCTCGCCCGGCCCGTTGACGATGCAGCCCATCACTGCCACCTTGAGGTTTTCCACCCCGGGATAGCGCTGGCGCCAGACCGGCATGGCCGCGCGCAGGTAGCCGTCGATCTGCTGCGTGAGCTCCTGAAAGCTGGAGCTGGTGGTGCGGCCGCAACCAGGGCAGGCGGTGACGCTGGGCACAAAGCTGCGCAAGCCCAGGGCCTGCAAAATTTCTTGCGCCACCACCACCTCCTGCGTGCGCGACTCGCCCGGCTGCGGCGTGAGCGAGACACGGATGGTGTCGCCAATACCCTGCTGCAACAGAATCGACAGCGCTGCCGTCGATGCCACCGCGCCTTTGGTGCCCATGCCGGCTTCGGTCAGGCCCAGGTGCAAGGTGTAGTCGCAGCGCCGCGCCAGCTCTTGATACACCGCAATCAGGTCTTGCACGCCGCTGACCTTGCACGACAGCACGATGTCGTCGGCGTGCAGACCCAACTCCTGGGCGCGCTGGGCCGATTCCAGCGCAGAACTGATCAGCGCCTCGTACATCACCTGACGCGCCTCCCAGGGCTGGCTGCGCTGCGCGTTCTGATCCATCAGGCGCGCCAACAGGTCTTGGTCCAGACTGCCCCAGTTGACGCCGATACGGATCGGCTTGTGCAGCCGGGCGGCAATCTCCACCATTTGTGCAAACTGGCGTTCGCCCTTGTCGCCGCGCCCGACGTTGCCGGGGTTGATGCGGTACTTGGACAGCGTCTGGGCGCAGGCCGGGTACTCGCTAAGCAGCTTGTGTCCGTTGTAATGGAAGTCGCCGATCAAGGGCACGTTGACGCCCATGCGGTCGAGCTGCTCGCGGATGTAGGGCACGGCCTGCGCGGCGGCCTCGTTGTTGACCGTGATGCGCACCAGCTCGGAACCCGCCAAGGCAAGCTCCTTGACCTGGATGGCGGTGGCCACCGCGTCGGCGGTGTCGGTGTTGGTCATCGACTGCACGCGCACCGGCGCGTCGCCGCCAACGGTGACGCGGTGGCTGCCCCAGGCCACCACACCCTGGCGGGTGCGGCGCGCCTGCGGTACCGACAGCGGGATGGCCTGTTCGCTGGCGCCGCACGGCGCTAGCGCAAGAACGGATGGGTCTTGCATATTTACTTCACCTCGAAACGGGCCACATTGCTGCGGGCATGGGGACGCAGGTTAAACGGCTGGCCGCGCAGCGTCACCTCGACCGCGTCGGCGCGTCCGATCACGACCTGGTAGGGGGGAGCCGCAGAAAAATCCATCACGTCCCCGGCCTTGAGCACGCGCCGAACCAGCACGCTGCCAGCGCCGTTGATCACTTCGACCCAGGATTCGCCGCTGGCGCGCAGCCGCAGCAAAGCGGCCTCGGTGCCAGCAGCGGCTGCCGGCCCGGCGGGCCGGGGGGGCGGCGGCTCGACCAGCGGTGCAATCGCAGGCAGCGGCGATGTGGGCGCGGTTTGCAGCGGCGCCTGCGGCTCAGGGGGAATGGGCAGCGCAGCGGCATCGGGTGGCACGGGCGCAGGCAGCGGCTCTGTGCTCAGCGTCTGGGGCAACGGCGACAGGGGCGCACGCGGCCAAAACGCCAGCAGCAAGGCCGCCAGCAAGAATGCGGCGGCGATCCAGAACACGGGGCGTGCAAACCACGCAGCCGGGGCCCAGGGTGCCAGACCCGAAGCGGGTTTGAAGGGCAGATCGAGAGCCCGCACCGCAGCGCCCAGGCGCGGCAGATGGGCAGCGGGAATCTGCTCCAACACCGGCGCCGGATCGATCTTGAGCTGGCGGCAGGCGCCAGCGGCCAAGGCGCGGGCAAAGGTCAGGTCGGGCAGTTCTTCGTAGCGACCGGCCTCCAACGCCTCAAGCCGTTTGACCGGCACTTTCAGGCTTGCAGCCAGGACGGCCACGTGCAAGCCGGCCGCTTCACGCGCCTGACGCAGCCGCAGCGGAGAACTCGGCACCTGATCGGTGCGCGCCGGCTCGGCCGCTTGCAGCGGCTGCGGGGTCTCATTCATCAAAGGCTCCGCGCTGGTGCGCCGACCACTGGCCCGACTGCGGGTAGCGCCGGCCCAGTTGTTGCGCCAGTTGCGCCATTGCCTCGGTGTTGCGCAGCCGGCGTTCGATCCGGATGCCCAGCCACAGCGTCTCGGCGTTGGCCAGTTCCGAGTTGTTCAGGCGCCGGATGATGAACTGGGCGCGCTGATCTTCGGCGCGCCGGTGCAGCAAGTTGGCCAGGTTGTAGGCCGTGATCGGGTTGCCGGGGTCGAGTTCGTAGGAACGGGCAAAATTGGCCTCGGCCTGAGCCAACTGGCCCATGCGGGTCAGGCATAGGCCGCTGGCCATCAGGGTTCGGGCTTGTCCGGCGTAAGCTGGAACGGCCAGGGCCCGGTTGAACAATTCGACCGCCTCGGCGTGGCGGCCCAACTGGCACTGAAACCAGCCGTAATTGTGCAGCGCGTCCGGGTGGCGCGGGTTGATCTGCAGGGCACGCTCGAAGCTCTCCTGCGTCAGGCGGTCGTCCTGCAGGTGCATGAAGATCAGGCCGCGCAGCACATGGGCTTCGACGAAGTTGGGGTCGGCCGCCAGCGATTGCTTGACCTCGTCGAGCGCGATCTTGACCTGGTTTTTTTCAAAATAACCCAGCGCCAACTCGAGCCGGATGCGCGCCCGTTTGCGTTGCGGCGATTCGTCGAACTCGGTCACCGGTTCGACCCCCGCACCGGCGCTGCGTCCAGCGGCACCGCTTGCACAACCTGAGAGCGCCAGCAGCAACAGCAAGCCCAGCAGCAGCGCGGCCAGCCAGTGCCCCGTGCACCGCAGCGCCCGAGCGGCCGGGTAGCCTGTACGAATGCTGCACGCCTGAGTCATAGCGATCTACCTGGGGGTCGATGCATGGAAGTGAAGCGGCTGCTCGCTGGCGCGGCGGCGCTGCGCCAGGCGCTGGACGGCATGGGTGCGGTCGCGCACGTCACCGGCCAGTTGACCGCAGGCGGCGTCGATGTCGTCGCCGCGGGTTTTGCGCACCGTTGTGACCAGGCCACCTTCGTTGAGTATCTGAGCAAAATGCAGCACCGCCGCGCGCGACGAGCGCCTGAGCCCGGCATCGGGGAAGGGGTTGAACGGAATCAGGTTGATCTTACACGGCAAAGCGCGCTGCTTGAGCAGCGCCAGCAGCTCAAGCGCGTGCTCGGGCTGGTCGTTTACGCCGTCCAGCATGCAGTACTCCAGGGTGATGAAGTCGCGCGGCGCGGCCGGCAAATAGCGCGCGCAGGCATCGAGCAGTTCGGCCAGCGGGTATTTGCGGTTCAGTGGCACCAGTGCAGTGCGCAGCGCATCGTTGGGCGCGTGCAGCGACACCGCCAGCGCCACCGGGCAGTCCTGCGCCAGCCGATCCATCATGGGCACCACGCCAGAAGTCGAGACCGTGACGCGGCGGCGCGACAGGCCGTAGCCGTGATCGTCCAGCAGCACGCGCAAGACCGGCAACAAGGCGGCGTAATTCTGCAGCGGCTCGCCCATGCCCATCAGCACCACGTTGGTGATGACACGCTCGCTGCGGCCCAGGTGTTGGCGCAGAAAAAACTCGGCCTGCCAGAGCTGGGCCACAATTTCAGCCACGCTGAGGTTGCGTGAAAAGCCCTGGTGGCCGGTAGAGCAAAAGCGGCAGCCCACCGCGCAACCGGCCTGCGACGAAATGCACAGCGTGCCGCGGTCTGGCTCGGGAATGAAAACGGTTTCGATCGCGTTGCCCGCGCCCACGTCGAACAGCCACTTGATGGTGCCGTCGACCGACTCCTGGCGCGACAACTGCGGCAGACCGCTGACGCGGCACAGCGCAGGCAACTGCTGGCGCAGGCTGCGCGCCAGATCGGTCATGGCGTCAAAGTCGGACGCGCCTTTTTGATGAATCCAGCGAAACAACTGAACCGCGCGAAAGCGCTTCTCGCCCAGTTGTTCGCAAAAGGCGACCAAGCCAGCCAGATCAAAGTCGAGCAGGTTGATCTTCATGACAGCCTGGCCAAGACGCCGATCAGCGCGTGTAAACGTTCATGCCGGCAAAGAAAAACGCCACCTCAACCGCCGCCGTCTCGGGTGCGTCGGAGCCGTGCACGGCGTTGGCGTCTATGCTGTCGGCAAAGTCGGCCCGAATGCTGCCAGCCGCAGCCTTCTTCGGGTCGGTCGCGCCCATCAGGTCGCGGTTCTTGGCGATAGCGTCCTCGCCTTCGAGCACCTGAATCATTACCGGGCCGGAGATCATGAAATCAACCAGGTCTTTGAAGAACGGGCGCGCCCGGTGCACGGCGTAAAAAGCTTCGGCTTCGCCGCGCGAGAGCTGCGCCATGCGAGCAGCGATGACCTTCAGGCCGGCACCTTCAAAACGGGCATAAATTTGACCGATGACGTTTTTGGCTACGGCGTCGGGCTTGATGATCGAGAGGGTGCGTTCGATGGCCATGGAAATCCTTGGGTTTTTATGAGTGATCGATGGGTTTTGCGCTCCGGCGCAAAGCTGCTCATTTTACAACGGGGCCGCCGGTCGATTGACGCTGCTGGCCGATCTGGCCCTGCGCCGCAACACCCAAACATCCAGAGACCTGTCTCAGTTGGGCGAACAGATCGCACAGGAGGGCAGGTGCAGCAGGTGCTGGCTTTCACCTCCTCTCCCAGCGGGAAAGGGAGGGGGTGAGGGCCGCTTCCGGCGGGTGCTTGCTGACTGGAGGTGAGATAAATGAAAGGCGAGAGGCGCGATATTTACGTTATTTAGTGGCACCAGCCGCCAAGTAGCGGAACGCGCCGAAAAAGAAGCTTTTCCGTCAGGAAACAGGTTAAGGGGGGCTTGCAGGTCGATATCAGAGCCGCCCCATCACAAACCATCTTTCGAAACCGCCTGTTTAGCCAGCTCCAGACCCCGCTGCACGCGTTTGACGGCCTGGTGGGCTGCCGTGTATTCGAGACCCACTGATCTCGCTGCATCGGGCACGCTGAGGCCGTCCACGAGCACCATGCGCGCCACGATTTGCGCAGGCCCCGACCGTAGTCTCAGCAGCTTAGCCAGCGCGTCGAATTGATTGGAGGTCATGCTCGGCCAGGCGCGTGGCTGCAGTGCTGGCCAGCGGCGTCTTCGGCCGCCGCCTCGCCGATCAGGTCGGCATACCCTGGATCAGGGTCGCCTCCGGCGGCCAGGTGCTGCCTGTACCAGACTGTCAGCACCTCGGCCAGATTGTTGTTGATTGCTGCGTAAAATATGATGTTGCTCCTATCAGGATTCCCGGTGCCGCCGGGGCGGTGAAAAGTGCGTCTGTCCATGGGCTCAACCATAAACATTTAGGAGTTTATGTCAACGCCTTTTTGACCGCTTGTCGGATTGTGAGCGGCGACCCTGATGGCACGGACTGGTCGCCGACGGTCGGCGATGTTGGTCACTTCGCCAGGCTCTGCAGGAAGCCGTCGAGGATGTCGAGCACGGCCTGTTCGTCGCCCTTGCCCAGCGTGCC
>BBPE01000842.1_pt3 | contig 21713 bp, 19 predicted proteins | sample 1344301 | NCBI WGS metagenome assembly BBPE01 (sample SAMD00019089, study PRJDB2971) | groundwater metagenome | isolation source: The Cedars highly-alkaline
CCGACTTTCACGTTAAACACTGGTTTGTTATGCTTTGACAAAAGCACGCCGTCCGACCCGGGCCAACCACCTTGTCCTTCACCCTCCCCACCGCCCTGCCCGCCTGGCGACAACTCAGCCAACTGGCGGCCGACGGTCAGCCGCATTTGCGCGAGTTGCTGCGCGCCGACCCCGAACGGCGCCAGCGCATGAGCTTCGGCGTCGCCGGCCTCACGCTGGACGCGAGCTTGCAGCGGATCACGCCGGCGGTCAGTTTGGCCTTGCTGGCGCTGGCCGAACAGTCCGAGCTGGCGCAGCAGCGCGACGCCTGGTTCAGCGGCGCAGCGGTCAACCGCAGCGAAGGCCGCGCCGCGCTGCACGTGGCGCTGCGCGGCGACCCGACGCGCCCGGGGCCCTGGGGGGCCAGCATCAGCGCCCAAGTGCAGCGCGAATTGCAGCGCGTGTGCAACTTTGCCGAACAATTGCGTGCGATGGCGGTGCGCGGCCACAGCGGTGCTGCCATCACCGACGTGGTCAACCTCGGCGTCGGCGGCTCCGATTTGGGGCCACGCATGGCAACCGAGGCGCTGGCCCACCTGGCGCACCCCGGACTGCGCGTGCACTACGTCTCCAACCCCGACGCCTGGGCACTGTGGAGCGTGCTGCGCGGGCTCGACGCCAGCCGCACCCTGTTTGTGGTTTCCAGCAAAAGCTTCACCACCCCGGAGACGCTGACCAACGCCGCCAGCGCTCAGCGCTGGCTGCTCGATCACGGTTGCCCGGCGCAGGCACTGGCCGACCACCTGGTGGCCGTGACCGCCCAGCCGGCGCTGGCAGCGCAACACGGCTACCGAGCCGACCGCACTTTCTTGCTCTGGGACTGGGTGGGCGGGCGTTATTCGATCTGGTCGGCCATCGGGCTGCCGCTGGCAGCGGCCATCGGAGCGGCCCATTTCCACGACTTTTTGGCCGGCGCCCGCGCCATCGACGAGCATTTTTGCCACGCGCCGCTGGCGCGCAACCTGCCGGTGCTGCTGGCCCTGCACGGCATCTGGAACCGCAATTTCCTGCAACTGCCCACGCAGTTGTTCGCCCCCTACCCTTACCGCTTGCTGCGCTGGACGCCGTTCGTGCAGCAACTGGACATGGAGTCCAACGGCAAGCGCTGCCACAGCGACGGCACGCCCGTTGCGCTGTGCACCGGCCCGATCGTCTGGGGCGATCTTGGCATTCAGGCCCAACACGCCTACTTTCAGCTCATCCACCAAGGACAACACACGGTACCGGTGGACTTCATTGGCGTGCTGAGCGAGGATACGCCGCTGCCGCTGGCGCCCAGCCACCACGCCCTGATCAACCGCAATCTGCGCGCCCAGGCCAGCGCCATGGCCGAAGGACGCAGCCCCGGCACCACCCAAGCCCTGCTGGAACAAAGCGGCTTGACCCCGGCGCAGGCCCAGGCGAAGGCGGCCGAGCGCAGTTTCGAAGGCAATATTCCCAGCCACAGCATCTGGCTCGACCGGCTGGATCCGGCTTGTCTGGGTGCTCTGATTGCGCTCTACGAGCACAAGGTGTTCTGCCAGGCGGCGATCTGGCGCATCAACCCGTTTGACCAGTGGGGCGTCGAGCTGGGCAAATCCATCGCGCAGGCGATGGAATCAGAACCGGTACTGCTGCCGAGCTGAAGAATTCCGCATAATGGCGCGCATGTCCGAACGCGTCATGCCCCTGCTGGACCGGCGCCGCGCCGCGCCGGCAGTGGCTGGGCCGCCGCTGGCGCGAGCGCCCGAGGGCGTACTGACCGATACGCTGGGGCGCCCGCTGCGCGACCTGCGCATCAGCGTCACCGACCGCTGCAACTTTCGTTGCAGCTACTGCATGCCCAAGCACATCTTCGACCACGAGCACCGCTACCTACCGCACAGCGCGCTGCTCAGTTTCGAGGAAATCACCCGCCTGACGCGCCAGTTCGTCGCCCACGGCGTGCAAAAAATCCGGCTCACCGGCGGCGAGCCGCTGCTGCGCAAAAACATCGAAACCCTGATCGAACAACTGGCAGCCCTGCGCACCCCGCAGGGCCAGCCACTAGACATCACCCTGACCACCAACGGATCGCTGCTGGCGCGCAAAGCCGCCGCGCTCAAGGCAGCCGGGCTCAAACGCGTCACCGTCAGTCTAGACGGGCTCGATGACGCGGTGTTTCGATCCATGAACGACGTCGACTTTCCGGTCGCTGAGGTGTTGCGCGGCATCGAGGCGGCGGCGGCCGCCGGTCTGGGGCCGATCAAGGTCAACATGGTGGTCAAGCGCGGCACCAATGAGCAAGAAATCCTGCCGATGGCGCGCCACTTCAAGGGCAGCGGCATCGTGCTGCGCTTCATTGAATACATGGACGTGGGCAGCAGCAACGGCTGGCGCATGGACCAGGTGCTGCCCAGCGCCGAGTTGGTGCAGCGCATCGCGAACGAACTGCCGCTGCTGCCCCTGGAGGCGACAGCAGCCGGGGAAACCGCCGAGCGCTGGGGCTACGCCGACGCCAGCGGCCAGCACGACCCAGATGCCGGTGAAATTGGCGTCATCAGCAGCGTGACCCAGGCTTTTTGCCGCGACTGCAACCGCGCCCGCCTGTCCACCGAAGGCCAGCTCTACCTGTGCCTGTTCGCCAGCCAGGGCCACGACCTGCGCCGCCTGCTGCGCACTGAGGCCAGCGACGCACAGATCGCCAGCGCCATCGCAGCGCTCTGGCAGCGCCGCAGCGAGCGCTATTCTGAACAGCGCGCCGGCCTCGCGCCCGCTACCTCAAGCACGGGTCGGCGCATCGAAATGAGTTACATCGGTGGCTGAACCGCGCCGTCGGCGGCGGCCATTTTCTGGAAATTGTCATGATTGCTGCGCGTGAAATCACCGCCGTCGTGCTGGCCGGCGGGCGCGGCTTGCGCATGGGCGGCCTGGACAAAGGGCTGCAAAATTATCGCGGCACGCCGCTGGCCCTGCACGCCTTGCTGCGGCTGCACATGCAAGCCGGCGATCTGATCGGCGCGCTGATGATCAACGCCAACCGCAACCTCGGCGCCTATGAAGCCATGGGGGTACCGGTCTGGCCCGACAGCTTGAGCGGGCACGCCGGTCCGCTGGCCGGCTTTCAAACCGGGCTCGAGCATTGCGAAACCCCCTGGCTGCTGACGGTGCCGTGCGACACGCCGCTGTTTGCGCTCGATCTGACGCTGCGGTTGGCGCAGGCCTTTGCAGACGAACGAACCGAGATCGCCATGGCAGCAGCACCCGAACCCGATGGGCAGACGCGCGCGCAGCCGGTGTTTTGTCTGCTGCGCTCGAACCTGCTCGAGAGTCTGCTCGCCTTCACCCAGGCCGGCGGACGCAAGATCGACCGCTGGACCGGGCAGCACCGAACCGTGCTGGTGCCGTTCGACCAAGCCGGCGACGATCCACGCGCCTTCAGCAACGCCAACACCCTGGCCGAGCTCAGCGTGCTCGAGCGGCTCTGAGAAGCTGAGCCGCCAGACGACCGCACGCCGCCGCCGCAGCAGCAAGCAAGCAAGCGCCCACAGGCCCGCCATTCCGATGAAAACCACCGCACAAATTGCCGCCGAACTGCAAGGCTACGACCCACAGGCCATGCGGGTGGCCGACGTGAACCGCTTCCTGGAGCAACTGGTCGAACCGGTACCGCAAAGCGAGCCGCTCGCGCTGCGCGACGCCCTGGGCCGCGTGCTGGCGCACGACCTGGTCTCGCCCATCAGCGTGCCGCCGCACGACAACTCGGCCATGGACGGCTTTGCCTTCGATGGCAGCCAACTGCGGGCGGGCCAAGCGCTGGTGCTGCGCCTGTGTGGCACCGCACTGGCGGGCAAGGCCTGGCGTGGGCGCGTGGCCGCAGGCGAATGCCTGAAGATCACCACCGGTGCCGTCATGCCGGGTGCACTGGATACGGTGGTCCCGCTGGAATTCGTACAGGCCCGGGGCGATGTGATCGAAATACCGGCCGACGTGGTGCGCGCGGGCGACAACCGCCGCCTGCTGGGTGAAGACCTGCTGGCCGGGCAAGCCGCCTTGCGCCGCGGCCAGTTGCTGGGGCCGGCCGCGCTCGGTCTGATCGCCAGCCTGGGTTTGGGTACGGTGAGTGTGCGCCGTCGCGTCAAGGTGGCTTATTTCTCTACCGGCGACGAAATTCTCAGCCTGGGCCAGGCACCGCGCGCAGGCGCTGTGTTCGACAGCAACCGCTACACCGTCTGTGGTCTGCTCCAGCGGCTGGGCGTGGAGGTGATCGACCTGGGCGTGGTGGCTGATTCACCGACGCTGCTGCAAGCGGCATTTCACCAAGCCGCTGCCTGTGCTGACGCCGTCATCACCAGCGGCGGCGTCAGCGTGGGTGAAGCCGACCACACCCGGTCTATGCTGCGCCAACTCGGCGACATGGCGTTTTGGCGCGTGGCCATGCGCCCGGGCCGACCGCTGGCGGTGGGCCGGATCAGCAGCGCGACAGACCACGGCGGCGCGGGCACCCTGGTGTTTGGCCTGCCCGGCAATCCGGTCGCCGTGATGGTGACTTTTCTGGTTTTCGTGCGCCCGGCCTTGCTGCGTCTGATGGGCTGCAGCGCCGTCGAACCGGTGCTGCTGAAGGCGCACAGCCTGGAGCCGCTGCGCAAAAAGCCTGGCCGCACCGAATACCAGCGCGGCATCGTCGGTCAATCTGCCGACGCTCGCCTGAGCGTGCGCGTGACCGGCAACCAGGGTTCGGGCGTGTTGCACTCCATGGTGCAAGCCAACGGCCTGATCGTGCTGCACCACGACCAAAGCGATGTCGCCGCAGGCGACGAGGTCGATGTCATGATGTTCGACGGTGTGGTCTGAGAGGCTGAGCGCGCGCGCCCTGGGGCAAATGCGGGCGCCCGCAGGAATCAGGCTAAGCCGTTGGCCCCCACCACGACGGTCGATGACTGGGCCACGATGCGAGTCACCTTGCCGCTGCGCCCCAGGGGAATGGCTTGCCCGAGTTCGCCCAGCACATCGATCGGCAACGCCCCTTGCCGCAGCGCAAACCCTTGCAGCACCTGCCGGCCCCGCTCCAAGGCGTGCAGCGCCCACGCACCCGTCTGCGGCAAGCGCAACACCAGCGTGGTCTGGTTCTGCTGGCGCAACTGAAAGTCAAACACCCCGGCATCGTCCTCCAGCACGGTGGTCAAAGCCATCGGCAGCAAGGCCACCGCGACGCCGCCGTGACCACGAACGCGCAAAATATCGTCGCTCCGGCCTTGCACCTCGAACACCGGCAAGGGTGAGCCGCAGGCGCAGGGCTGCTCGTGCAGCGTGATCTGATCGCCCAAGTCGCAGCGGATCAAGGGCTGCACCCAGTTGGCCAGATTGGTCAGCAGCACCGAATGCGAGGGCTGGCCTGCCGGCACGGGCCGCCCCCGCTCGTCCACCGGTTCGAGCAGCACCCAATCGGCGTTCAAATGCATCTGACCGGCGGCACACTCCCAGCCCATGGCCAAAAACTCCGATGCGCCGTAGTTGTTGCGAACGCGGCAGCGCAAGTGCTGCTCGATCAACTGGCGCACCGCCAGGCCCAGAGTTTCGCCGCCGCTCCAGAGCTCGCGCGGCTGAACCCGCAAGCACCCTTTGGCCGCCTGCTCGGCCAGCACAAGCGCCGCGGTCGGGTAAGTCACCAGCACCGTGGGGGAAAAGGCGTTGAGTTGCGCCACCAAGGCTTCGATCGGCTGCAGAATTGAAAAAGATTGCAATGCGCCCGCCAGCCAGGGCTGCAACTCGCGCAAGCGCTGCAGTGTGACGAAACTGGCAAAGTGACCGCTGGTGGCACCTACGAAAGCCAGGCGCTCGCTCAAACACCACGGGTCAAACCAGCGGCGCAGGGCCGAATCGTCGCTGCGCCGCAGTGCTTCGAGCGCGTCATAGACCGCCATCGCACGGGCATTCTGGACAAAAATGCCGGGTACGCCGCTGCTGCCCGAACTCTCCCAGACCACGTACTGACCCAAGTAAGGCTGTCCGATTCGCGCCGTATCGGCAGTAAAGGCCTGTAATTCTTCCCACTCCAGGCGCGGGTCGCACACCCAGTCAGAAAAACGGGCGCTCAATTCGGAACGCGTTGTGGCCGCGATGCGAGGCAGGGCACTGGCGTCATCCGGCAAGCCGCTGAGTCGCTCACGATAGAACGCCGATCCCGCGCGTGCGGCCGCCAGCAACTGCGCCAGCCGCTGCTGCTGGCAGCGCAGCAGCTCCTCGGGACGGGCCTGGTTGAGCGCGAGCACCTCGGCGCTGATGCGGGTCAGCAAATAAGGGTCAAACACGGGGCGCATGTGGCAACTCCAACAAAATCGCATGGGTCACACGCGATGAAAACCGCCGCCCTCATCACACAGAACAAGCCGCGCGAATATGCTCTCGCTGCACGATGCTAACCGCAATCGAACGGCAGCGGCGGCTTGTCACAAGTCGTGAAAAACCGCCTCCCGGCGCGACTCAAGCCGGCACGCCACGATTGGCCAGGGCGTCGGCGCGCTCGTTGCCCGGATCTCCCGCATGGCCCTTGACCCAGTGCCATTCGACCTGATGAATGCCGTCGTGCGTGAGCGCATCCAGCCTTTGCCACAAGTCGGCATTTTTCACCGGCTGGCGCGCTGCGGTCTTCCAACCCTTGGCCTTCCAGCCATGAATCCATTCGGTAATGCCTTTGCGAACGTACTCGCTGTCCAGATAGACCGCCACCCGACACGGGCGTTTGAGTGCGAGCAGGCCCTCGATCACCGCCGTCAACTCCATGCGGTTGTTGGTGGTTTGGCGCTCGCCACCCCAGAGTTCCTTTTCATATGTGCCGGACTGAAGGAAAACACCCCAGCCGCCCGGGCCAGGGTTTCCCTTGCAGGCGCCGTCGGTGTAAAGCACCACGTGATTCAATCGAAAAGCTCCAAAAAAAAGCCGTCAGCGCAGCTTCATTGAGTCCTGCCACGGCCGAGGTGGCGGTGGGTCAGCGGCACGGCGGTGCTGGCTGCAACCCGACGCGGCTTCCAAGCCGGCCCGAGCAGGCGCATGCCGCGCACCCGCTTGACCGCCACCACCAGATAAGCAGCACCCCAGAACGGCCACCAGCGCGCACCTGAGCGGTCCATCCAGGCGCTGCGTTGCAACCACTTGTCGGTCTGCACCGCCGGGCGAAAACAGCCGCAACGCTCTGACTCTACTTCAAAGCTGAGCAGGTGCAGCCAGTCACGCAGCCGCCCGGGCCGAATCGATTCACCCGCTTGCGACCAACAACGCTCGAAAGAACCCGGCGAGCGCCGTCCGATCCAGGTGTCGGCGCGACCGCGCCACTGACGCACGCCCCAGAGGCTGAGTGGATTCAAACCGGAAATGACCACCCGGCCCTCCGGCACCAGCACCCGCTCGACCTCGCGCAGCACCTGGTGCGGATCGGCACTGAACTCCAGCGTGTGCGGCAGCACCACCAGGTCCAGGCTCGCCGCCGGGAACGGCAGCGCAGCGGCGTCAGCCACCAGCGCGAGCCGGCACAGCGCGGGCAAACAGCGCTGCGCCGCAGCAGGCCGGTCTTCGCGGCCACAAGTCTGCGGCGCAAGACCCCATAGGCAGGGCGGCGGCGTCACCCACTCTTCCGACAAGGCCAGCCAGCGCCGGGGCATGCGATTGGCGCGCAAAGCGTCCAATTCGGGCAAGCCCAACTGAAGGGCGTTGTAGCCAAACAAGTCGGCCAGCGCCAAGTCAAACTGCTCCTGCTCCCAGGCCAGCAAATACCGCCCGGGCGCGGTCTGCAACCAGTCGGACAGCGCAGCAGGCGGGGCGCACTCGGTGGTGTTCAAAGTGTTGCAACTCCAGTTGAGACGGTTGGGGGAAAACCAAAGTCGGCGCCATCGAACCACGGGGCCGCAGCACAGCGGTGTCGGCAGCGACAGATTTTGCAACACCGCTGGCCGGGCTGCTCTGCGATACTTCGGGCCGATCATCCGCTTGGGCTGCGCCCGGCATCAGCCGGCGTGCTGGCCGTGCGGCACTGCAGACCCCCGACTCGCCATGCACCTGCACCCAATCCCGGCCTTCAGCGATAACTACATCTGGGTTTTACACGACCAGCAACGCGCCCTGGTGGTGGACCCGGGAACGGCCGACGCTGTCTGGCACTGGCTGCAGCAGCAGGGTCTGGCGCTGGAGGCCATTTTCGTCACCCACCAGCACGCCGACCACACCGCCGGCGTCGCGCAGTTGCAGCAAGCCAGCGGCGCACGGGTATTTGGCCCGGCCCTTGAGGCCGTGTCCGGGCCGCTGCAACGCGTCGGCCCGGGCGATCCGATCGAGCTGTTGGGCCTGTCTTTTCAGGTGCTAGGGGTAGCGGGCCACACGGCCGATCACCTGGCTTTTTTCTGCCCTGAAGTGGACGGCGCGCCGCTGCTGTTTTGCGGCGACACCTTGTTTTCCGGCGGCTGCGGACGGCTGTTCGAAGGCACGCCGGCGCAGATGCTGGACTCCTTGACCCGCCTGGGCGCACTGCCCGATGCCACCCGCGTATGCTGCGCGCACGAGTACACGCTGGCCAATTTGAAATTTGCACTGACGCTCGAGCCCTGCAACGACGATTTGCTCCGCTACAACGCGCTCTGCGAGCAGTTGCGCGAGCAAAACCGGCCCACGCTGCCCAGTACCATTGGACTGGAAAAGCGCATCAACCCTTTTTTGCGCAGCCGCCAAGCCGCCGTTCAACAAGCGGTCCAGGTGCACACGGGCTGCGTCCTGCGCGACGAGCTGGCTGTGTTTACCGCGCTGCGCGACTGGAAAAACATTTTCAAATGACCACCCTGACCACCCTGACCACCCTGACCACCGCCCCAGCAGCCCGCCAGCGCCAGGCCCGCTCGGTTGCACACCGGAGACAGCGCCTGCTGGGCGGCCTGATCGCCAGCCTGACGCTGCTGCTCGGCGGCTGCGCCACGATCAGCCCCGCCCCCCTCGGCGCCCTCAGCGTCAGCGCCAACCTGGCCGACGCACCTGTAACAAGCTTGGCGGCCTCGCCCAGCAAGCCCTTGGCCGCCCTGTTTAACCGCAGCCCCAGCCTGATCGCGCCCTTGAGCGCGCTGACCGTGGTGCACAGCACCAACGCGGGCGCCTTGTCGGTGGCGACACTGAGCGCACCGACCGACTTGTGGGACCGCATCCGGCGCGGCTTTGCCATGCCCGAGCTCGAAAACGACCTGGTGCGCGACCGGGAACGCTGGTACGCCAGCCGACCCGACCACATGCAGCGCGTGACCGAGCGCGCGCGCAAATACCTGTTTCACATCGTCGAAGAGCTGGAGCGGCGCAACATGCCGCTGGAGCTGGCCTTGCTGCCCTACATCGAAAGCTCTTTCAACCCGCAAGCGGTCTCCAGCGTGCGCGCGGCCGGCCTGTGGCAATTCATGCCGCACACCGGTGAATCGTTCGATCTGGTGCAAAACGTTTTTCGCGACGACCGACGCGACGTGCTGGCCTCGACCAACGCCGCGCTCGACTACCTGCAACAGTTGCACAAGCGCTTTGGCGACTGGCACTTGGCGCTGGCGGCCTACAACTGGGGCCAGGGCAACGTCAGTCGCGCCATCACGCGCAACCAGCGCGCTGGCCTGCCCACCGGCTACGCCTACCTGAACATGCCGATGGAGACGCGCATGTACGTGCCCAAGCTGCAGGCCGTGGCCAACCTGATTGCCAACCCACAAGCCTTTGGTGCGCGCTTGCCGCAACTGGGCAACCACCCGTTTTTTGACACCGTGCCGATCCAGCGCGACATGGACGTGGCCGTGATCGCGCGGCTGGCCGGCATCCAGGAGGAAGACTTTCGCGCCCTCAACCCGGCGTTCAAGCACCCGGTGGTGATGGCCGCCGCAACACCGCAGGTCTTGCTGCCCTGGGACAACGCTGCCGTGTTTCAAGCCAATCTGAAAACCTACGGCGGCCAACTGGCGAGCTGGACCGCCTGGGTGGTGCCCAGCACCCTGTCGGCGGCCCAGGTGGCCGAGCGCGTGGGCATGAGCGAAGCCGAACTGCGCCGTGTGAACCAGATTCCACCGCGCATGCTGGTGCGCGCCGGCTCGAGCCTGCTGGTGCCACGCAACGGCCAGCACAACCGAGACGTGACGGCGCATGTGGCCGACAACGGCCATTTGAGCTTGCAGCCCGAAGTGGTGGTGCGGCGCAGCTCGGTGCGCGTGCGCGCAGGCGACACGCTGGCCCGGCTGGCCAGGCGCCACGGCGTCACGGTGGCCCAGGTGGCAGGCTGGAACAAGCTGGCACCCAACGCCCGCCTCCAGGCCGGCCAGCGCATCACCTTGATGCTGCCAGCCCGCGCCACACCCGTGCCGCGGGCGCAACGGGCGCCCCAGGCGCGCGCCAGCCGCAGCTCGCCACCGGCAGCCAGATCACCCTGAGGACGGGGCCGCTCAGCGCCGATCCACCAGCGCGTGGGCAATGGTGCCCAGGTCGACGTACTCGAGTTCGCTGCCGATGGGCACGCCGCGCGCCAGCCGTGTGACCTGCACGCCGCGCGCCTTGAGCGCCTGCGTGATCAGGTGCGCGGTGGTTTCTCCCTCGGCGGTGAAATTGGTCGCCAGGATCACCTCGCGCACCTCGCGTTCAGCGTCGACCAAATGGTCTACGCGCGCAAGCAGTTGCGCCAGACCAATTTCGCGCGGACCGACACCGTCTAGGGCGCTGAGCTTGCCCATCAAAACGAAGTAGCGCCCCCGGTAGGCGCCGGTGCGCTCGAGCGTGGCCTGATCGGCGGGGGTCTCGACCACGCAGAGCTGGCTGCGATCACGCTGCGGGTCCAGACAGGTGGGACAGATTTCGGCCTCGGTGAAGGTGTGACACAGGGCGCAGTGCCGCATCGAGGCCAGCGCCTGCTGCAAGGCCTGCGCCAGCCGTGCCGCGCCTTCGCGCTCGTGCTGCAGCAGATGAAAGGCCATGCGCTGCGCCGATTTGACGCCCACCCCAGGCAGATAGCGCAAGGCTTGCACCAGCCGTTCGAGTGCGTGCGCCTGCGCCATGTCGGCGGGTGCAAATGCCTGGGTCGACCCCGAGCGACTCAAAATGGAAACTTCATGCCGCCAGGCAGGCTGGGCATGCCTGCGGTTAATTTGCCCATGCGTTCTTGGGTGGTTTCCTCGGCCTTGCGCACCGCTGCGTTGAAAGCGGCAGCCACCAAGTCTTCCAGCATGTCTTTGTCCTCGGCCAGCAAGCTGGGGTCGATGCTGACGCGCTTGACGTCGTGCTTGCAGGTCATCAGCACCTTGACCAGACCGGCGCCCGACTCGCCGCTGACTTCGACGAAAGCCAGCTCATCCTGCGTTTTTTTCAGGTTGTCCTGCATGGCCTGGGCCTGCTTCATGAGGCCGGCGAGTTGTCCTTTGTTGAACATGGTTTTCCTTCTGGATGGATGTCGATGAATGGGTTGTCAGGCTGCGCTGGCCAAGAGCGTGCCGGCGACGATTTTGCCGCCAAAGTCGCGCATCATGGCTTGCACGAACGGGTCGGCCAGAATGTGGGCTTCGGCCTGGCGCTGCTGGCGCTGTGCCTGCGCCGCTTGGCGCAGCGCCGGCGAGTCGTTCACCGGGCCCACTTCAAAAGAGAGCCGCACCGAAAAACCCAGCGTTTGCAGCGCAAGCGCCAGCCGCTCGCCGCTAGTGCCCTGGATGAGCGACTCACGCTCGACGCGCAGCCGCCACTCGTCGGCGCCACGCGCGCGCAGTTGCGACTGCAAGCCCAGCTCGCGCACCAGCGCTGCAATGGCTTGCGCGTGCAGCAACTGGCCTACGGTATCAAACCAGAAATCGCCGTCGGTCGACTCGTCGCCCGCCACCGCGCTGGCGGGCGCAGGCGTGTGGACGCACGCAGCGGCGGGCGCGGCCGGCGCCGCTTGCGTCCCCGACAACGGCTCTGTCGGTTCAACTGCGGCTGGCCAGACTGAGGCTGGGGATGGGGGCGCGGGCGTTAATGAACCGGCCCGGTGAAATCTTGAGTTCCGTTCGGGCTGAGCTTGTATTTCCGACTGTCCTGAGCTTGTCGAAGGAAGCCCTTCGACCAGCTCAGGGCGAACGGTTGATACTTCACCGGGCCGGATCAATAGGCTGGCCGTGGTCGGCGGCAGCGGTTGCGCCGGTGTTGGCAGCACGGCGTTTGGATGCGGCCGTGCACCGGCCTCAGCGGCTGGATGCAGGGTTTTTTTTTCAGCCGTCGCGCCCGCCGCGCCGCTTGCCGCAACGGGTGCTGGCTTGAACGCCAGCAGACGCAGCAAGACCATGGTGAGGGCGGCGTATTCGTCGGGCGCCAATCCCAGCTCGGCGCGGCCGTGCAGACACAGGCTGTAGAGCAACTGGGTCTCATCGGCGGGCATGTGCTGCGCCAGGCGCCGGGTCTCGGCGGCATCGGGGTCGTCTGTGTCGCTTGCGCCGCTGTGACCAGGCAGCGCCTGCAGCACCGCCATGCGCTGCAACACGCCGCTCATCTCCTCCAGGGCGCTGGCGGCGCTCAGGCCGTTGCGACGCAGCGCGTCTATGGTTTGCAGCAGATCGGCGCCATCGGCACGTGCCAGCGCATCGAGCAGGCGCAGCACATAAGAGCGATCGACCACACCCAGCATCTGGCGCACCGCGGCCTCTTGCACTTGACCGCCGCCAAAGGCAATCGCCTGATCGGTCAGCGACAGCGCATCGCGCATCGAGCCGCGCGCCGCGCGCGCCAGCAGGCGCAGCGCGGCGGCCTCGGCAGTGACATTTTCTGCGCGCAAGACCTGCTGCAGGTGCTCCTGCACGGTTTCGGGCGCCATCGGCCTCAGGTTGAACTGCAGGCAACGCGAGAGCACCGTCACCGGCACCTTCTGCGGGTCGGTGGTGGCAAGAACGAATTTCAGGTACTCGGGCGGCTCCTCCAGCGTCTTCAACATGGCATTGAAAGCGTGGCCGCTCAGCATGTGCACCTCGTCGATCATGAACACCTTGAAGCGTCCCTGCACCGGCTTGTAAACCGCCTGCTCCAGCAGCGCCTGCACCTCGTCCACACCCCGGTTGGAGGCGGCGTCGAGTTCGGTGTAATCGACGAAACGACCGCTGTCGATGTCGGCGCAGGCCTGGCAGACGCCACACGGCGTGGCCGTGATGCCGCCCTGCCCGTCGGGCCCCAGACAGTTGAGCGACTTGGCCAGAATGCGCGCCACCGTGGTTTTACCTACCCCGCGCGTACCGGTGAACAAATAAGCGTGGTGCAGCCGCTGGCTGCTCAAGGCGTTCGACAGCGCGCGCACCACATGCTCTTGTCCCACCATGGCGGAAAAATCTCGGGGGCGGTACTTTCTGGCGAGCACGAGGTAAGACATGGTCTGATTCTACGGCGCCGCCCATCCCAGGTAGACTGTCGGGCACCCGAGCGCCTGGCAACCCGGCGCTCGGGTGCAGCACCCATTCACTGACTTCACTGAATTCACTGGAGAAGCCGTATGGCCGGAAAATTCGAACTCAGCGTTTCCAAAAATGGAAAATTTCTGTTCAACCTGAAAGCCAGCAACGGCCAGGTCATCCTCAGCAGCCCGATGTACGAGAGCAAGGACAGCGCGCTGCAAGGCATAGCGTCCTGCAAGGCGAACGCCAGCCAGGACGAGCGCTTTGTTCGCGCCACTTCCAGCGCCGGCGAGCCCTACTTCAGCCTGAAAGCATCGAACGGTCAGGCGATTGGGCGCAGCGAAATGTACTCCTCCACCGCCGCCATGGAAAACGGTATCGCCTCGGTGAAGAAAAACGCCCCGGACGCCCCGATCAAAGACCTGAGCGAGGACTGATTCGCTGCCCAGTACCTGGGCAGGCCTTACAATCGCGGGTGACGGGCCTTCCCGCATGGTGAAGCGGCCAACCGGGTCAGGTGGGGAACCAAGCAGCCCTAACTGTAGAGCCAGTGCCGGGGTCAAGGCTCGTCACCTTATTGAAGCTGCTGCTCGGCATCCATTGCAGGCGTGATCAGCGCCCGCAAGGCCGCCTCATCCAGCGTTTCGTACTTGAGCAGCTCGCGCGCGCAGCGCTCCAGCAGTTCGCGCCTGCCCATTAGCAAGGCGGTGGCGCGGTCGAACGCATCCATCACAATGGTTTTCACCGCCGCGTCGATCTGCTGTTGGGTGTCTGGGCTGGGCCGCCAGCCACCAGGCGCAAAGCCGGGCATATCGAGAAACGGCTGGCGCTGTGCCTCGTAGGTGACGTAGCCCAGCTCTTGCACCATGCCGTAGCGCGTGGCCATGTCGCGCGCGATGTCGGTCACCCGGGCCAAATCGTCCGAGGCGCCGGTCGACAAGTGGCCAAACACCAACTTTTCTGCCGCACGCCCGCCCAGCAGCACCATGATTTTGTACTCGAGCTCCTGCGCCGTCATCAAAAAACGGTCTTCGGTCGGCCGCTGAATGGTGTAGCCCAGCGCGCCAATGCCGCGCGGAATGATGGAGACTTTGTGTACCACGTCGGTGCCGGGCAGGCTCATCGCCACCAGGGCGTGGCCCATTTCGTGAAACGCCACCACTTCGCGCTCACGCGGGTTGAGCACGCGGTTCTTCTTTTCCAGCCCGGCGACAATGCGCTCGACCGCGACGGTGAAATCCACCAGATCGACCTCGTGTGCGTTGCGCCGGGTCGCCGCCAGCGCCGCTTCGTTGCACAAATTGGCCAGATCGGCGCCGGAAAAACCGGTGGTGAGCTGGGCCACCTGCTCCAGATCGACGCGGGGAGCGAGTCGGATCTTGCGGATATGCACCTTCAGAATCTGCACCCGGCCTGCCTTGTCCGGCCGATCCACCAGCACCTGGCGATCGAAGCGGCCAGCACGCAGCAGCGCGGCGTCCAAAATTTCGGGTCGGTTGGTTGCTGCCAGCAAAACCAGTCCAGAGGAGCCGTCGAAACCGTCCAGTTCGGTCAGCAACTGGTTGAGTGTTTGCTCGCGCTCGTCATGACCGCCGACCGGAGAGGCCGCGCCGCGCGCCCGACCCAGCGCATCGAGTTCGTCGATGAAAATGATCGCCGGCGCCTTGGCGCGCGCCTGCTCGAACAAGTCGCGCACCCGGGCCGCACCCACGCCGACGAACATTTCGACAAATTCACTGCCCGAGATGCTGAAGTACGGCACCCCAGCCTCGCCCGCGACCGCCTTGGCCAGCAAGGTTTTGCCGGTACCGGGCGGCCCGACCAGCAGCACCCCCTTGGGCAGGCGCGCACCCAGGCGACCGCGATCTTTCGGGTCTTTCAAAAAAGCCACGACCTCTTGCAGCTCGGCCTTGGCCTCGTCGACGCCGGCCACATCGGCAAAGGTCACGCCGGTATCTTTTTCGACGTAGATTTTGGCGTGGCTCTTGCCAATGTTCATGAAGCCGCCCATGCCACCGCCCTGTTTTTCCAACAGACGCCGAATCAGGAAAAACCACAAACCCAGAAAAATCAGCGCCGGTACCACCCAAGACAGCAGATCGCGCAGCAAGGTGTTTTCCACCACGCGCGTGAAGGGAACCTGGTGTTGCAGCAGCCGCTCGGCCAGGTCGACCTCGACCCGATTGGCCACGATCAAGGTATTGCCCTGGGCGTCGGGCGTTTTCAACCTGCCGGTGATGGTGGTCTCGCCGATGACGACCTCGGACAAGCGACGATCCGCCAGCGCTTGCTGAAATTCACTGTAGGGCACCACATCCACCAAGCGAGCAGCCTGCCAGGCAGACTGAATCCACACCAGAGCCAGCAACGCGAGCAACCAGTAGCCCACATTCCAATGCATCTTCGGGTCGGCTGACATGGGGCAGGCTCCTTCGTTGGGTTCAGGTTTGAATCCGCCCAGTGTGTCACGAGCGGCAGCACCTGTCACCCGGTCTGCACCAACCCCAGCAAGCGCAAGCGGGCACCCCGCTGCCGCTGCAATACAGCCGAAGCGGTTTTCATCGAGCCCGCAACACCACCCCGTTCAGGCTGAGCCTGTAGAGGGGCTTAGCCTCTTAGCCTCTCAGGCCGTGGCTTGCTGGCGCAAGATCACGTAAAGCTGGTCTTTGAGAAGCAGCTTTTCTTTCTTGAGCTGATCGATTTCGGTGTGCGAGCCCGGGACGATGCCCGCTTCCATGTTCTTGATGATCTGGTCGATCTCGTTGTGCTTGTCGAACAAGCGGGTGAAGTGATGGTCGCGCCCTTTCAGGCTGGAAATCAGTTCGCGGTACTCGGGAAACATCAGCGCTCCTAGAAAAAAATTTGTTCGCCGCCACCCATGGTCGACCCGCCAAGGTTAATCGACTTGCACGCAATCGGCGAAATACTGTTTGCCGCCGTCGGCAGCAAACACCTCCACCAGACCGTGGATGTCGGTCTCGAAACCTGGGCACTGCGTGTTGAATTCGCGCGAAAATTTGAGGTAGTCGACGATTTTCTTGTTGAACACCTCGCCCGGAATCAGCAGCGGAATGCCCGGCGGGTATGGCGTGACCAGGCTGGTGGTGATGCGGCCTTCCAGCGCGTCGATCGGCACCCGCTCGGTGCGGCGCTGCGCAATGTAGGCAAATGCATCACTTGGCTTCATGGCCGGGGTCAGGTCGCTCAGGTACATCTCGGTCGTCAGACGCGCAATGTCGTAGCGGGCGTACAGCGCGTGCACGTGCTGGCACAGGTCGCGCAGGCCCATTTGCTCGTAGCGCGGGTGCTTTTGGCAGAACTCGGGCAGGATGCGCCAGAGCGGCTGGTTTCTGGCGTGGTCGTCCTTGAACTGCTGCAAAGCGGTCAGCAAGGTGTTCCAGCGGCCCTTGGTAATGCCAATGGTGAACATGATGAAAAAGCTGTAGAGACCGGTTTTCTCCACCACCACGCCATGCTCGACCAAAAACTTGGTAACGATGGAGGCCGGAATGCCCTCGGCTTCGAAACGACCATCCAGATTCAGGCCCGGCGTGACAATGGTGGCCTTGATCGGGTCAAGCATATTGAAGCCCGGCGCCATGTCGCCAAAACCGTGCCAGTCGCGCTGGGTGTGACGCTTGGCCGCCGCCGCACCGCCGCTGGTCTGCTCCTGTTCGTGGTTGAGCACCCAGTCGCTGGCCCGGCCGACGCCTTCTTCGGCCAGTTCCTGCGGTCCCCAGACCTGAAACCACCAGTCGTCGTCGCCGAATTCGGCGTCTACTTTGCGCATGGCGCGGCGAAAATCCAGCGCCTCCAGAATGCTTTCTTCCACCAACGCGGTGCCCCCGGGTGGCTCCATCATCGCCGCCGCCACATCGCAACTGGCGATGATGCTGTACTGCGGACTGGTGCTGGTGTGCATCAGATAGGCCTCGTTGAACAGGTGGCGGTCGAGCTTGATGTGTTGCGAGTCCTGCACCAGCACGTGGCTGGCCTGGCTGATACCGGCCAGCAGCTTGTGGATCGACTGGGTCGAATACACCACCGACTCCTTGGGTCGCACGCGCTTCTTGCCCATGGCGTGAAAGTTGCCGTAAAACGGATGGAAAGCTGCGTGCGGCAGCCAGGCCTCGTCAAAATGCAGGTTGGCCACGTAGCCGTCCAGCATGTGCTTGATGGCCTCGGTGTTGTAGAGCACGCCGTCGTAGGTCGACTGCGTAAGCGTCAGCACGCGCGGCTTGACGCTCTGCGCATCCACGCCGGCCAGCAAGGGGTTGGCGCGAATCTTGGCCTGAATCGAATCGATGGTGAATTCGCTCTGCGGAATCGGGCCGATGATGCCGTAGTGGTTGCGCGTGGGCTTGAGGAAAACCGGAATCGCCCCGGTCATGATGATGCTGTGCAAAACCGACTTGTGGCAATTGCGATCCACCACCACCACATCGCCCGGCGCCACCGTGTGGTGCCAGACCATTTTGTTGCTGGTGCTGGTGCCGTTGGTGACGAAAAAGCAGTGATCGGCGTTGAAAATGCGCGCCGCGTTGCGCTCACTGGCACCGATGGCGCCGTTGTGGTCCAACAGTTGCCCCAGTTCTTCGACCGAATTGCAGACGTCGGCGCGCAGCATGTTTTCCCCAAAAAACTGGTGAAACATCTGACCCACCGGACTTTTCAGAAACGCCACGCCGCCAGAATGACCGGGGCAGTGCCAAGAGTACGAGCCGTCCTCGGCGTAGTCGAGCAGGGCTTTGAAAAACGGCGGCTGTATGCCTTCGAGGTAGCTCTTGGCTTCGCGGATGATGTGGCGCGCAACGAACTCGGGCGTGTCCTCAAACATGTGAATAAAGCCGTGCAGCTCGCGCAAAATGTCGTTCGGCAGGTGACGGCTGGTCTTTGTTTCGCCGTAAATATAGATCGGCACGTCGGCATTCTTGCGCCGCACCTCGCCAATGAATTGACGCAAGTTCAAGACCACCGGGTCCAGATCGGGGCCGGAGCTGAACTCTTCATCGTCGATCGACAAAATAAAAGCGCTGGCGCGCGACTGCTGCTGGGCGAATTGCGACAGGTCGCCGTAGCTGGTCACCCCCATGGTCTCGAACCCCTCGGATTCAATCGCCTGTGCCAGCGCGCGTATGCCCAGCCCCGAGGTATTTTCCGAGCGAAAGTCCTCGTCGATGATGACGATGGGAAAGCGAAATTTCATGACGATCTCCGGGCGGCGAGCAAGCGCTCAAGGGGCATACGGTGGTGGACGAACAGGCGCGAAGTGTACGTAAATCACAGCTCAGGCATGTCGGCCGCACTTTAAGGGCAGAATGTGTCATGCACCAGTGCCCGGCGGCGGGTGCCAAGATTCTTTTTTCACAAGGCCTTGCATGTCCGATTCGACCATTTGGTGGCTGCTGGCCGGCTTAGCGGTGACGCTGGAGCTCTTTACCGGCACTTTTTACCTGCTGATGTTGGCCCTGGGCCTGGTGGCGGCAGCGCTGGCTGCTCACGCCGGCGCCGGCATGGTAGGCCAGTTGGTGGCCGCCGCCGCGGTCGGATCGACAGCGGTGTTGGCTTGGTACCTGGTGAAAAATCGCCGCTCCGCAGGCACTTCTGAGCGCGCCCAGCACAGCATGCACCTGGACGTGGGCGAGCAACTGCACATCGAGACCTGGCAAACCGACGGCAGCGCCCAGGTGAAGTACCGCGGCGCGCAGTGGACCGCCGTGCTGCGCCCGGGTGAGACCCCCGCGCCGGGGCTGTACCGCGTGGCTGAGCTGGTGGGCAACCGCTTGCTGGTGCAGCGCGTGCCAGCCCCAAACGACCCGCAACATCCCCCTGACACCACAGTCGCTTAGTCTGTCAACCGCATCCACTCAACAAGGGTTCACCATGGAAATTGCCATTCTGCTGCTGATCATTGCAGTCATCTTCATCACCCGCTCGATCAAAGTCGTGCCACAGCAAAACGCCTGGGTGGTCGAGCGCCTGGGAAAATTCCACGCCACGTTGGCACCCGGCCTGAACTTCCTGATGCCCTTCATCGACAAAGTGGCCTACAAGCACAGCCTGAAGGAAATTCCGCTCGACGTGCCGAGCCAGGTTTGCATCACACGCGACAACACCCAGTTGCAGGTGGACGGCATTTTGTACTTCCAGGTCACCGACCCGATGCGAGCGAGCTACGGCTCGTCGAACTACATCATTGCTGTGACGCAACTGGCGCAAACCTCGCTGCGCTCGGTGATAGGCAAACTCGAACTCGACAAAACCTTCGAGGAGCGCGACATCATCAACGCTCAGGTGGTGCAAGCGATCGACGAAGCCGCGCTCAACTGGGGCGTCAAAGTGCTGCGCTACGAGATCAAGGATCTGACACCGCCGAAGGAAATTTTGCACGCGATGCAACAGCAGATCACGGCCGAGCGCGAGAAACGCGCCCTGATCGCCGCCTCGGAAGGACGGCGCCAAGAGCAGATCAACATCGCCACCGGCGAACGCGAGGCTTTCATCGCCCGCTCCGAAGGTGAAAAGCAAGCCGCCATCAACAACGCCCAGGGCGAGGCCGCCGCCATTACCGAAGTAGCCAACGCCACCGCACTGGCGATCGAGCGCATCGCCAGTGCGATTCGCCAGCCCGGCGGTGAAATGGCGGTGCAACTCAAGGTGGCTGAGCGCGCGGTGGACGCCTACGGCAAAGTGGCGGCCGATGCCAACACGACGCTGATCGTGCCCGGCAACATGACCGAAGTCTCGGCCTTGATCTCTTCAGCCATGAAGATGATAGGAACGCTCAGGCAAGCGAATTAAGGCTGCTAGAATGCAAAACTGCCTCGGAGAGGTGGATGAGCGGTTTAAGTCGCACGCCTGGAAAGCGTGTGTGGGCTAATACCCACCGCGGGTTCGAATCCCGCCCTCTCCGCCAGAAATGACGCAAGCCTTTGAATCCAAACGAATAGTAGCGATTCAATGGCTTTTTCGTTGAATCGGCATCGCCTTGACGCCCGCAGCGAAACCCGATTCCGCTGCGCCTGCACGCGCAAGCTCAGAATCAAGAACCGTTCTTATCCGGGGCCATGAGCGCAAAGTGTTGAGCGGATAGCAGCGGCGCTTGAGGCAAAACGTGCATTCGTTGGAATCGGCGGTGCCTGCGTCAACGACCTGCTGCTGCAGTTCCAGGCCGATCTGCTGCGCCTTCCGGTGGCGCGCCGAGCGGGTGTTACACCTGGCGCTGTCGCGCGAACGCGCGGCAGAAAAAAAGCCGAATGGGAACATGCCCTGCGGCCAACGACTGCGCCCTGAGCGCTCCCCGCCTCGGGGACAATGGCGGCATGAACACCTACACCCACCCCATCCTCACCTTCATCGGCGGCGGCAACATGGCCAGCGCCATCATCGGCGGCCTGTTCCGCCAGGGCCACCCCGCCAGCGCCGTGCAGGTGGTCGAGCCCTGGGACGGGCAGCGCGCCAAGCTGGCGCAGCAATTCCCGGGCGTGGCGGTGCTGCCCGCGGCCAGTGCCGCGCTGAAACCTTCCGATCTGGTGGTCTGGGCCGTGAAGCCGCAGACCTTCAAAGACGCTGCGGCGGCCACCCGGGCCTTTGTCACCGGCGCCTTGCACCTGAGCGTGGCCGCCGGCATCACCAGCGACAGCATCGCCGCCTGGCTGGGCAGCGAGCGCATCGTGCGCGCCATGCCCAATACGCCGGCCCTGGTTGGGCTGGGCATGACCGGCCTGATGGCGCGCGCTGCCGTGAGCGCCGACGACCAAGCGCTGGTCGAGCGCGTGCTGCGCAGCACCGGCGAGCTGGTCTGGGTGAAGGTGGAGCGCGACCTCGACGCCGTGACCGCGCTCTCGGGTTCCGGCCCGGCCTACGTGTTCTATTTCCTCGAAGCCATGCGCGACGCGGGCGCCCGCATGGGCCTGACACCCGAAGTGGCGCAGCAACTCGCCATCGGCACCTTCATTGGCGCCGCCACCCTGGCGCAGCGCTCCAGCGAGCCGCTGCAGACCCTGCGCGAGCGCGTCACCTCCAAGGGCGGAACGACCTTCGCGGCGCTCACGTCGATGGACGCGAGCGGGGTGAAAACGAAGTTTGAAGAAGCCCTGTTTGCGGCGCAAAAGCGCGCCGAGGAACTGGGGCGGGAGTTTGGCAAGTAGCCACTGCCCTGGGATTTCAGCGCTTGCTCAAACATCCGCACCAGCACGGCATAAAAACCTTCGTCGTCCATGCCGCAAACAGCCAGAAACGCGAACACTTCTTCGCAATAAAACACCGTCAGTTCCGCCAAACGGGCATGACTTTGAAAGGCGCCCCAAAAAATGAAAG
>BBPE01002114.1_pt3 | contig 21613 bp, 14 predicted proteins | sample 1344301 | NCBI WGS metagenome assembly BBPE01 (sample SAMD00019089, study PRJDB2971) | groundwater metagenome | isolation source: The Cedars highly-alkaline
TTTTTTTTTTTTTTTGGAATATAATGAAAGATATTTTAGAGGCTCTTTTTTATACTTTTCCACGGTTTTTAAAAGAATTATTTATAACGTTATTATTCAAATCAATAAAACCCTTAATGTATCTAATAATTATTCTAATTATAATATATTACGTAGATTATTATGATCCTTAAAAAAAATATATATATTATTTTTTTTATTGGCGGAATAGTTTAGCTGGTCCAGAACGTTAGTTTCATAAACTAAATATCGAAAGTTCGAATCTTTCTTCCGTTAATAAAAAATAATAATTTTTTGTATAATTTAAAATAGAAAACTATTAAAAGCATATGAACGACAAAATTTTATTTAACCTATTATTAACTATTATTAATAAAAATATTATATTTATTTTAGTAGTAAGTTCTTCAATAATTTTTATTATTGGTTTGGTCTGTATTCTTATAACACGAAAAAATATAATTTTAATATTAATAGGTATAGAAATAATGTTAATTTCTTTAAATTTTTTTTTTTTATTGTGTTCAATATATTTAGATGATTTTTTAGGTTATTTTTTTAATTTCTTTATATTAACGGTTGCTGCAGCTGAAGCTGCTATAGGTTTAGCAATATTAATTCTTTTTTATAGATTAAAACAATCCATAGAATTAGATTTTACGAACAATATAAAAGGCTAATATTTGTAATATACAAGTGTATTTATTACTAATATTATCACCTTTTATAAGTTTTTTAGTAATAATTTTTTTAGGTAGATGGGTAGGTAAAAATGGCGTTATTATACTTAATTTTTTCACAATATTTTTAAATGTTATATTTATGTTTATAACAACCTATGAAATACTTATTTTAAAAAGTATTTGTTATATTGATTTATGGGAATGGGTTGATTTTGATATCTTAAATATTAAATTTGGTTTTTTATTTGACGCAATTACAGCAATAATGTGTTTTGTTGTTTTTTCTATTTCAACATTAGTTCATATTTATTCATACAATTATATGTACAATGACCCACATTTTATACGTTTTATCGCATATTTATCGTTATTTACCTTTTTTATGGTAATAATTATTACTTCAAATAATTTTATACAACTTTTTTTTGGTTGGGAATGTGTTGGTCTAGCATCTTATTTATTAATTAATTTTTGGTATACTAGAATACAAGCAAATAAAAGTGCTTTAAAAGCAATTTTTGTAAATAAAATTGGAGATATTGCTATCATATTATCGCTTTCAGCTATTTTTTACATGTATAAAACATTTGATTATGTTATAATATTTAATTTAATAAAAAATACAAATTATAACCTAACCACAAATTTGTATAATTTTAAATTAGATCTTTCTTTATTTATTAATTTTATGATATTTGTAGGCGTAATTGCTAAATCAGCACAAATAGGTTTGCATACTTGGTTAGTAGATGCCATGGAAGGTCCTACACCTGTTTCCGCTTTATTACATGCAGCAACAATGGTAACTGTAGGTGTTTTTTGTTTAATACGCTGTAATACTTTATTATTAAAAAGTCCTACTATTTTAATAACTATTATGTTTATAGGTGCGATAACAGCAATATTTGGTTCTGCAGTTGGATTATTACAAAACGATATTAAGCGTATAATTGCATATTCAACATGTAGTCAATTAGGTTATATGATATTAAGTTGTGGTTTAAGTAATTTTGAAAATGCATTGTATCATCTAACTAACCATGCTTTCTTTAAAGCTTTATTATTTTTGGCAGCCGGTAGTATTATACATTCATTAAATGGTAAACAGGATATTAGAGAAATGGGTAATTTAATTACTATACAACCGGTAGGTTATATTTCTTTTTTTATTGGATCATTTGCTTTAATAGGATTACCTTTTTTTTCTGGATTTTATTCTAAAGATTTTATTTTAGAATATTCATATATCAATCTTACGAAATATGCGTATTTTGCTTATATTTTAGGGATAATTTCTGCTTTTTTTACGACTTTTTATTCTATTAGATTAATTTATTTAGTTTTTTTTTCAAAAATAAAAACAATATCTAAAATAAATTTATTAAATTTACATAACTTGAATTATTTTATTTATACACCATTATTTATTTTAATTTTTTTTAGTATATTTTCAGGTTTTTTGTTAAAAGATTTATTTTTAGGATTAGGTTCTGATATTTTTGAAAGTGCATTATATATATCTCATTATTATATTTATAATTTATACTCTATAAATGTTGAAAATATTAATATTTTAATTAAATTATATCCTAATATTTTAAGTAGTTTTGTTGTATTATTTTCAATAGTTATTTGTATTTTACATGCTATAATTTATTATATTTTTAATAATATTTTAAAAAAAAGTACATATATAAATAAAAATATTTTTTTTAATAAAAAACTATTTTTTGATAATCTTTATTATATATTAATAAAAAATAATTTAAATTTTTCATATAGTTACGTTTATAAATTAATAGATAAAGGCTTTTACGAAATTATTGGGCCTTATGGTATAAGTATAAAAATATATAATATTAGTAAAAAATTTAATAATTTACATAAAAAAAATTTATATTTTCTTATATTTTTTTTTATTTTAAATATAGTATTATTATTTTTATTATATTTATTTTTATTTAATTTTATAAATCCATATGAATTAATTATTATATTTTTTTTTAATATTATAAATATGTGTTTTATAAGAAAATAAAATAATTGAATAAATTATTTTATTCCTCCAAGTATAAAAATATATAAAAAATATTATTTAATATTTTTTACATATTTTTATACTTGGAGAGATGACTGAGTGGTTAAAGTGATAGACTGTAAATCTATTGTTAATATGACATCGTAGGTTCGAATCCTACTCTCTTCAAAAAAAATGATTTTTACAAAATTAATATTGACCGTATTATGGTTTCCTTTGATTATAACTTTTTTAATTTTTAATTGTTTCGATAACTTAATAAAAAATTTTTTATTATTAAGAAATTTTAGTTTATCTATAAATATTTTTATTTTAATTATATCTTTTTTTATATTACAAGATATATATATATATAATCAATATTCAGAAATACCATATATTTTTTTATGGTATCATAATTTTTGGTTTAAATACACAATACAATATTCAATATTAATTGACGGCTTATCTGTCTCTTTTATTATATTAACAATATTTTTACATACAATTTGTATTTTAATATCCTGGAATTTAACACAATTTAAAAATAAAGAATTTTATTCACTATTATTTTTCGCACAATTCTGTATTTCAAATTTTTTTTGTGTAATAGATTTTACATTATTTTTTATTTTTTTTGAAGCAATTTTAATACCAGTTTATTTATTAATTGGTATTTGGGGTTCAAATTTAAGAAAAATTTATGCTTCATTTCAATTATTTTTTTTTACATTATTTGGGTCTATTTTTATGTTTTTTTGTATTATTTATTTATACATTTATTTTGGTACAACTGATTATTTATATATCTACATGTACATTAATAATATAAATTTAAATATTAGATTAATTCTTTTTATTTTTTTTTTTTTAGCTTTTGCAATAAAAGTTCCTATAGTACCTTTTCATTTTTGGTTACCTGAAGCACATGTTGAAGCACCTACTGCGGGTTCTATTATTTTAGCTGGTTTATTATTAAAATTGGGAACTTATGGAATTGTTCGGTTTTTAATACCTATATTTCCTGATATAATGATATTTTTATCACCAATAATTAATTCTATATGTATTTTTAGTGTTTATTATGGTTGTTTTCTTATATTAAGACAAATTGATTTAAAAAGAATTATAGCATATTCTTCTATAATACATATGAATTTCATTTTACTTGGTTTAACAATTTTAACAAAAAATACGCTAATCGGTTCTATTTTTTTATTAATAAGCCATGGTATTGTTTCTTCTGCATTATTTATATGTATTGGGTTTTTATATGAACGTTATCATACAAGAATTATATTATATTATCGTGGTTTAGTTATTATAATGCCTTTATTTATTTTTTTTTTATTTTTTTTTTTTTTAGCAAATGCTAGTTTACCACTTACAAGTAACTTTACAGGTGAAATATTGGTTTTATTAGGTATTTTTGAGTTTAATAAAATAATTAGTTTTATTATTATTATAACAATTTTTTATAGTTCGATAATTAATTTTTGGATTTATAATAAAATTGCATTTGGTAATATAGAATCTACAAAAATTATAAAAAATAATGATATTAGTATTCGCGAATTTAGCATTTTGGGTATATTAATGTTAATATCGACAATAATGGGTATTTATCCACAAAAAGTGATAACTTTTTTAAAACCGAATGTGTACGTATGTATACATATTTAAAATATCAAACAGTATGTTATTTAATGATATTAATATTACAAATAATTTTTTAGATAACGGAAGAAGCGAAGACGGATCTGCTATTTATTTTTTTAAATTTGTAGATTATTTATTATTTTTAGATATTTTATATATAATATGGGCAACAATTATAATTTTAATAACTGCTAGTATTTTATATAAATTTCAAAACAATTCTAATATAATTTATTTTAATTTATCAAAATTTTTATTGTTATTGTGTTTAGTAATTATATTTAGTATAATTTTAATCATAAATTCAATAAGTTGGATGGATAACTACACTACAATATATTTATTTTATTTTTTTATTAAAAAAAATTTAATCAATTTATATGTAATTTTATTTATTCTTTTTTTATTTTTTTTTTATATAATATATATTTATGTAAATATTAGTTTAAATAAATATTTTCAACAAAAAATAGATCATTTTTATATTTATATTTTAATAGTAATTGGTTGTATTTTATTATTAAGTATTAATGATTTTTTATTATTTTTTATTGTATTTGAGTTGATAAGTTTAGGTATTTATGTAATTATTGCGCTTAATTTAAAATCTAGTTTGGCTGTAGAATCTTCTTTAAAGTATTATATAATAGGAACTATTAGTTCTATTTTTATGTTATTAAGTATTTCTTTAATATACGGTATCTCCGGTATAACTAATTTTAATGATTTATATAATTTTTTATTTTTTATAGATTTTGAAAAAAGTATTTTAGGGAAATACATTTTGGTTGCTATTTTTTTATTTTTGGTAAGTATTTTTTTTAAATTAGGTTTATTTCCTTTTCATTTTTGGTTACCTACAATATATGAAAATATTAGTTATAAAACGCTATTATTTATATTTATAATACCAAAAACTACTTATATTTTTGTATGTCTTTTTTTATTATATAATACTTTTTTTTTTTGTATCGAATATTTAATAAATTATATTTATATATTTGCGATATTATCTATATTCATAGGTAGCTTTTGTGCAATATACCAAAAAAATATAAAAAGATTATTAAGTTTTTCATCAATTAATAATATTGGTTATATATTGCTAATTATTATACTTTACTCAAGTAACTCAAATATTAATCTAATATTTTATACATTTTTTTATATTTTAAATCTATTTTTATTTTTTTTTCTAATTCAATTTATAAAAAAATTAAATAACTATAATGAAATATATATACAAAATATTAATGAATTTAGTAATTTATTTAAAATAAATTCAAAAATTTCAATAATTTTTGCATTTATAGTTTTTTCAATAGCTGGGTTGCCACCATTTTTAGGTTTTTATCCGAAATATATGTTACTAATTGATATTTTTAATAATAAATTAACAATATATGGTTTATGTATATTAATAGTTACATTAATATCTACATATTATTATATAAAATTAATTAAAATTGTTTTTTTTGAAAAAAATTTAAAAAATAATAAATATTTTTTCTTATTTAATAATTCAATATATTTAAATTTTTTACAAAAAAAAAATAATTTTATATTTTTTTTAATTAGTTCTAATTTTATTTTAAATATTTTTTTTATGTTATATCCTTTTATTATTTATTATATGTTTTATTTTATATTATATACGGAATATAATGAAAATATTATTAACAACAATATTATTAACAATATTAGCAATAAAAATAATAATATTGAAAGAAATTATTTAGATATTCTTAATGCTTTTGGTAAAAATAAAAATATTATTGACAATGAAAACGATAGTAATAATAATACACAAAAAAGTTGTAATGAATGTTGTTTTTTTTTCGATTTTGAAGAAAAAGTTGAAAAATATAAACTTAAAACTCCTTCAGAAATGTATTTATACCATAGTGTAGGTGAAAGAATGGAGCCCTATATAGAAGCAGCTAACAAAAGAAATTATTTACATAATCTCTTTAATTTTTGTAATAATTTAATTTTGCTTGAAAGTAAACTTAACCAAATATATTCATATAGGGAGTGTAATATGAATGTACCTGTTCCTAATTTATATACACGTCCTATTGAAGAATATGATCCTAAAGTATTAGAATTTTATGAACGTACTGATGTTTCTGCAATTGATTTTATTATAAATTCTGCGATATCAGAATTTCATGAATTGTTAGATTTTCGTGTAACCAATCTAAATGATCAATGTCTTAACGAGTATTTTTCGGTTAGATTCGATCCTTTTTTAAATAAAAAATATGGAGAATTAGGTATGCGTAAGTTATGTCGTTTATATTATTTTTTTGAACAAAATCGTGTTATTTTTAATAGTCCTGATCTTTATACAACAGTTGATAGAACTATAAACTATTTAACTAAAATTGCTGAAGAAAATAATTTTAAAATGAATCGTATAGCTCAAAGAGAAGAAAATCTTTTATTGCTTCATGACGAAATATTATATGATATGGGAAAAGAATTAACATTTATAAAAAATTTGGAAGATAATATAAAATGGTTTTATAGACTAAAATATCATTTTTCTCACTTTATAGAATATGACTTTGACAAAGCTAAACCTATGTTATTAGAAGAAGACTATTTAGAACCGAATTTTGGAACCCCGCCATATGATATAGAAGTAGTTATATTTTATGACTCGACTAAATCACTTAGACTTATGAGAGAAGAACCTGAAGAACTTATGCCGGGAAATGTATATAATAGTTTAAACGTGGATCAAGAAGAATACTTAAAAGCAACAAACGAATTAATTTTTAATGTAAATACATTCAAATGGAATTTTATAGACTATAGCAGAAATTTAGTAAACTATGTAAATAATAGCGAAGAGGCTGAATTTGTATTACAAAAATATAAATTACTTAAAATGGGCGATAAGAGTGATATTAAAAGAACAATTGAATTGAAGGTTCGTGTATATAAATTCGTTACTGATAAATATCATCCGTTATATTATAAAAGTTTAAATATATATAAAACAAACGATATTAATAAAATACCATTAATATATCATGGACCTTATGATCAAGAAACAATTTTTGAGCCTGATCGTTATTATAATTTTAAAGGAGAATTTAGATACTCTATGTTTATGCTAGAAGCATTACGTTTTGTAAAACAAGGTCCTAAGATTATGGGCACCACTCCTTATGTAGAAAAAGGAAAATATTGTGTAGTATTTGCCACCACAATATCAAAACAAAGAGAAGTAATGAAGCTATACAGAGAATTAAATAATATTGTAACGTGTACTCCAGATAGTTATGACGAAATTTGTTCGGGATGTACTGACTATGTGGATGATGAAAACGGAGTTCCTACTTGTTATATTTCAGAGAAGCCGCTAGATGAATTTGACAATACAAAAGAAGATTATGAACCAGGTTCTGATTTTGATGGTTCTACTTGTAATTTATGTGTAACACGTTTAGAAACAGTTTATTAAATAAAATAATATAGATCTATATCTATATTATTTTATTTAGATCTATATAGCAATGATAACAAAATATCATTGCTATATAGATCCTATACCTGTATTATTTTATCTAATATGTCTAGTTTATTATAAATTTTAATTTTAAAGATGATAAAAAAAAAGCATAAATATAGAAAACAAAATATTATAAATATATTTAGATTTAATTTAAATTGTCAACAAATAATAAATATAAACATGGTTACAGGTTTTACGATAAAAGCATATAGAAAAAGAATTAATTATTTTTATAGTTATGTACATAAAAACATTATTTTCTTAAATTATGACATAATATTAATAACAATCAAAAAAATTATGTTATTTTTATTGAATTTATTTATAAAACGTAAAAATTTTTTTTTTTATACTTCATATCCTTTAATGAAGTCTTATGCTTCTGATAAAAATTATTTTATTTTTAATGAAAAATGGAAAAATGGTTTATTAACTAATCATCATAAAATGCGTTTACACCTTAATAAAATGTTAAATGATGAGCTTGAAAGACTTGTAAATAAAAATTATGAATATTTTTGTAAAAAGTATAATGTAGAAAAGATTACAACAGAGATTAGATTAAGAATAAAAAAAGAAAACCAAATATTTTTAAGATATCCTAGTTCATTTTTTTTTTGTAAAGAAGATAAAAAAGATTTAAATACTGAACATATTATTACAGAAATACATAATAAAAAAATACCAACAATTTTTTGTTTAGATACTAAAACAGATTTACCAAATATAATTAAAAATATTTTATACGTTTTACCTACTAATACAACCAGTGCTAGTTCTATTATAACGCACGTACGTATATTAAACAATATTATTATATCTTCGAAAATATTAAAGAAAAAAAAAATATATAATTTTTTCTAAAAAAGCTATTTTATATATATATAGTTTGTCTGTTATTGGATTTGAACCAATACTTTCAAAAATTGAAAAATAGATTTTAAATCTATCGCGTCTACCAAATTTCGCCAAACAGACATCTGTGAAATATAAATTTTAAAGCAAAATACATTTATTAATATATATATATATACATATATTATTTATTTAGCAACTTTTGTTATAGAAATGTAATAGTCGTGATTCATCATATTATGATATAATTAATATATATGTCTATTATATTTATATTTACTTTTCTCATAATCAAAAGGTGCTTTAAGCCAAGGATTTTTCATTATAAATTCCCAATCTCTGTCATTATTACCTAGAAAATAAACAATAAAATGTGATAATAAAAGTAAGCGAGTGAGTAACCATATAAAACGTCTTATAATTTCTGGAAAAGCATGTACTAACAAGTAATTTAAATTATTTCTTCTTAAATTAATTGTAAATTCTTTGTATTCTTTTTTCCATTTATATTTTTCATTAACTTTATCAGGCATTTCTTCATATTGAAATATCCATTCTATATCTAAATCAGATTCTAATGGCTTATCTTCAACAAGACAGTTAAATTTTCTAAAATGTTTTAAAATTGTTAAATGTATTTTCGCAATTATATAATATAATGCAAACGTTATAGGATCTTTTTCTGGACCTTCAGGATTATACATATGAAAATACATTATATCAGTATCAACATATTCATAATAATATGCTATAGTCATACTAAAAAAACATATAAAAAAAAATAAAAACCATAAAGGTTTTTGATGTATTCCAAATTTAACTCTTCTAAAATTTTCTTCTTTGGTTTCCCAAAATAATGATGGATCTTCAAAATATTTGTCGTGTATTTGATAAACACCTTTTCCTATATATTTACCATAATATGGAAATTCTTTTTGGTTTCTACGTATATTCATTTTTTATAATAAAATTAATATAAACAATTTTAAATTATTTTAATATTAAATATATAAATGTTTTTAATATTTATATATGTATTTTTTTTATTTATTTTTTTTAACAAAATATAAATTATTAAAAGGAATAAAATTAATAAATTTATATTCAATAAATAAATAAAAAAATTTTGATTTTTAATTAAAAATCAAATATAACTAATAAAATTGAAAATTAGTTTTTATTTGGAAATACAAAAATCAAAAAAAAAATTAATAATAAATAGAACATATTTCAATTCCCGTATTTCACTACTTATTATTATATTCCTTATATAAAAAATTTATTTTGAAATATGTTTAATTAAATGCTATGTGTATTTCAATAGTAAGCTAATTATAGAAATACGGGCTTTGTAAATACTTTTAGTTTTGTCTAGAAATGGAATTGAACCATTGACACAAAGATTTTCAGTCTTCTGCTCTACCTCTGAGCTATCTAAATAAAACTTAAACTTAATTTTTTTTTAATATGATAAAATATAAATTTGTAAAAAAATTCAAAAATAAAACAAAAAATGATTACCGTATAGTTGAAGACTTTTACGGCCATTTTTTTAAGTCATGTAAAAAAAAAAATATAAATATTATTTTGTATAAAACTATTTATAGTAAAAAAAATAAAAAAATTAGGAGAAATATATTTAAATTAATCAAAATTCAAATTTTTAAAATAGCAAAAGAATTTGAAAAAGCATCTAAAATAAAAAATCAAAAATTTTTGTTTTTTTACAAAATTAAAAAATTTTTGTATTTTTTAGATTTTTTTTATAAAATAGCTTTAAAATTAAAAAAATGTTACAAAAGAGTTAAACAAATATCTTATTTCATAAATTTACAAAGAGAAGAAAAAAAACCGTTATTCTATTCAAAAGTACTTCCTTTTGCACCTAAAGAACCGTTTAAAAAATTTAAAACAAAAAATACAAATCATTCTTTAATAACATACAAAGGTCGTTTTTATAGTTTATTACAATTACAGTTATTACATAATATTTCATCAAAAGAATTAAAAAAAAATAAAAAAAAATTAAAATATATATACAAAAAAAATGAAAATTTTTTATTATCTTTTGAATATAAGTTATATATTTTTTTATACAAACTAGGACTTTTCTATACATCAAAAAATTCATTAGATTATATAAAAAAGTTTGGCATTTTTATTGAATATAAATTAATAAAATTACCAACCTTTTTTATTAAAAAAAATTCTTTTTTAGAAGTTCCTCAAAAAATTTTTTTAAGGTTTATTAATTTTATTAAATTAAAAAGCTTTATAGCAAACTTTTTAATAAACAATATTATTTTTAATATTTTAATAAATATAAATACTTTTACTATTTATATTCTACAAAAAAATTATAATTATATTTATATGAATATAAAAGAATTATTTTTTAAAAAAAATAAAAAATATAATTCACAAAATAAAGTTAATACAAAAATATTATTGAATGGTTTAAAATATTTAAAAAAAAAATAAATTATTTTTTTTTTCTGGAGACGATCGGGATTGAACCGATATTATATACATGCAAAATATATGTTTTTGCCAATTAAACTACGCCCTGGAAATTAGAAATAATAGTATAATTTTTAATAGTTAAATTAATTAACATAAAAAAGATTAATAATAACTTTTTATTTATTTTTTTAATAAAACATTATAAATAAAGGACCCGTAATAAATTACGGCACTTTCATACAAAATATAAAACATATAATATAGAAAGTGATTTTTTTGACTATTTATTATATTAGATCATATTTTAATAAAGTAAATAATATTAATTTTATTATTATTATTTTAGAAAGGATGGGATTCGAACCCATGTTAAATTTTATTTTAAATCGGTTTAGCAAACCAACGCCATAAACCCCTCGGCCACCTTTCTAATAAACCGAGGGGTTTCTTTTATTTAAATTTTTAAAATTGTTTTTTAATTTATTTTAGTCAAAATTAACTAAAAAGTATCAAAAAAGCCATCATTAATGCAAAAATAGCTGTTGCTTCTGATAAAGCAAAACCTAATAATGCATAAAAGAATAAGTCTTTTTTTAAAAAAGGATTTCTAGAAAATCCAGTTATTAATCCAGCAAAAATAACACCTATACCAACTCCAGCACCTATTAAACCTATAGATGCTAATCCGGCTCCTAATAATTTACAACCTTCAACAAATTCAAAATTTACTTTATACATTTAATAAATTAAAAAAAAATATATTATAATATGATAGGTTATACTAGAAAAAAAATTTAAACATGGGTTATAATTATATAGCAAAAACAAAAAAAAAATTAACATATCAAAATAATAAAGTTCAAACTACATTAAATACAGTTTATTTAACAAAAAAAAATAAAAAAAAAATAAACAAATTTTCTATAAATTTATTAAAAATTTTTAAATATAATAACAAAAGTTATGTATTATTAAAAAAAAACATTATATATAAATGGCTTTCTCTTAAACATTTTAATTTTAATAATATTAATAAATTAATTTAAGTTAAATGTTTTTTTATAATATTATATAATAATTTTACCTGGGTGGTAGGATTTGAACCTACGACCTTTAGATCATGAGTCTAACAAGCTAACCAAGCTGCTCCACACCCAGTGTAAGACTATATAATAATATTTTAATAGGTGAATGGCTGAGTGGTTTAAAGCATTAGACTTGAAATCTAACATATAAATTTTTATATCGTGGGTTCGAATCCTACTTCACCTGTTTAATAGTTTTATTAATATCTCTATATATTTGTAACGTAATGTTTTGACTATATATATTTGTTTTTTTTTTATAAGTTAAAATTATTGCAGAAATCATGCTTAATAACAAAATTAAACTTGAAATTATTATAAAAAAACTAAAAGAAGTGTATATTAAATTACCAAAAATATTTAAATTTTTTATATTATTTTCAAAATAATATATATATTCGACTAAATTTAAATTAATAATAATATTTGTTTCATTATTAATATTATATATATTATATAAAATATTAAAAAATTGCAAAAAAAAAATAAATATAATAATAATTCCAAAAGGTAACTGTTTTTTTAATTTTAAAATGTTTATTTCGATTGTTTTTATATTTAATAACATTACTATAAATAGAAATAATATAGCAATAGCGCCAACATAAATAATTAATATCGTTAAAGCTAAATAGTCAAAACCTAATAATAAATAAATAGCACTTATATTGATAAATGCTATGGCCAAACTGCAAATACTGTAAATAGTATTAGGCGTTAAAATTGTATATAATAGTGATATAATTGTTATTGTTATGAATATAATTGTTACCATTTTATTTTGTATAAAAACCTAATATAAATATAATAAATTCAGAAAAAAAAAATAATATTATAAATATTATCAATTGTAAATTTATCAATGGAGGTATTATAAAAAAAATTAAAAAAAAAAATAAATAAATGTATAACTTTCTCATATATATAATTTTTATATCTATTTTTTTTTTTAATAAAACAAAAATATACATAAAAATTATAAAAAAAAAAATATATAAATATATATATATAATATTTATGAAGCTATTTATTTGAAAATTATAATCAACTGCTATTCCTAAATTATATTCAGGATTAATTTGTAGATCTAGATATAATTTATATAATATTAATATTACATATTTTTTAAAAAATATATAATATAATAATGTAAAAAAAAACAAAATATAAATTTGTTTTTTTATGTTTTTTTTTTCATATATTTTTAATCCATTTATAAAAAATAAATAAAGTTGATAAAAAATAAAAGGAATTGAAATAATTATACTATAAAAAAAACATAGTTTTATATAATAATAATATAAAATACTTATTGTTTTAAATTCTATGTATGGAAAGATATCTATGTACGATGATGTAAAAAATAAATTAATTGTAAAAATTAATAAAATTTCTTTAAAAAAAAAAAAAATTATAAAATTGAGAATAATTACTAATATACAAAAAAATACTCTTATTATTAGTTCTTTAAAAAAGATTAAAAAAAACATTTTATTTATATATAAATGGTGCCCCAAACCCGATAAATTGTTTTCCAAAAAGAATTTAGTAGGTGGTTTACCGTTATTAAAAAAATATCGTTTCACTATCAAGTTCTTATGTGATTGTGTGTGTCCAATATTTTTATTTTATTAAATTAATAACAGAATATACTATATATACTACATTGGATTGGGGTTTCAGATATTTAATTTATTTCTTATTCGTTTGTTGTTTGGAGCACCGTTTATTTTTTATTTATACAATCATATATTAACAAAAAATATTAATATAATTTTTTTTATTATTTATTTTAAGTTTTTTTAAAAGAATTTTTTTTTTTAGTATTTTTAATTAGCTATATATTAATTATTATTAAAAATTAAATAATAAATTTAATTTATATTTATTTTTTAATTATATTTTAATTATTATATAAATTTTATCACTAAAATATACTTTTAACCTATTTATAAGTAATAATCTTTTACTTTTTTCGAGAATCTTAAAAGTTTTTTCCCATTTAGATTTTTTCAATGGTTAATATTTTATTTATTTAGCTACTCAGATACTTTTAGAAAAATAACTGATACACCAGTGATAATTATTAATCGGTCCTCTCGTACTAGATTAACCCTTTTTTAATTCTCTCTTTTATGGTAGATAGGGACCGAACTGTCTCACGACGTTCTAAACCCAGCTCACGTACCACTTTAATCGGCGAACAGCCGAACCCTTGGAATCTTCTGCAACTCCAGGATGTGATGAGCCGACATCGAGGTGCCAAACTTTTCTGTCGATATGGTCTCTCAAGAAAAATAAGCCTGTTATCCCTTAGGTACCTTTTATCCGTTGAACAATAATCTTTCCATTCAGTATTATTGGGTCACTATGGCCGATTATATTCATTATTATGTATACAATCTCTGTTTGATTTGTTTATCTTACAGTCAAGTAAATTATATCGCCATTACACATATTAACTAAATTATAAAAAATTAATTAAAATTTACCTTATGCACACCTCCGTTACTTTTTAGGAGGTTACCGCCCCAGTCAAACTACCAATTATACAATGTTCATTTTTTTATACAAAATGTTAGTGATTTTAGATCAAAAAATTAGTATTTCATTGTTGTTTCATTATTTACCTTGCGATAAGAAATCATAAACTTCTAATTATGCTATATAGTTGATCATGAAAAACTATGTAAAATTATAGTAAAGGTCTACAGGGTCTTTCCGTCTAGCCATAAATATTCTGCATTTTCACAGAAAGTTCAATTTCACGGAGCCAATATTGGAGACAGTGAAGAAGTCGTTACACCATTCATGCAGGTCGAAACTTACTCGACAAGGAATTTCGCTACCTTAGGACCGTTATGGTTACAGCCGCCGTTTACTATGACTTATATTAAAAACTTTTAAATTTTTAAATTTAATCTTATAGCACTGGGCAGGTGTCAGACCCTTTACTTAATTTTACAATTTTGCAGAGTCTTGTGTTTTTATTAAACAGTCGCTTCTTCCATTTTTTTATTTATACATTATATAAAAAAGTTTATTTTATAAATTATCTAAACACTTTTTCTCCCGAAGTTACAAAGTAATTTTGCCTAGTTCCTTCAATATTGTTCACTCAACGCCTTAGTAATATATACTAGTTTACCTGTGTCGGTTTTAGTACGGTTTTTTTTATTTTTGAAGTTTTTTCTGGTAATATTTTATAAATTATTATAATATTTCTATTACTTATAAATCTTTCATATAATATTATTCACTATTTCAAAAAAATTTAAAAAATATTAATTTTATACCCATTATAAACAGATATCTCAGTTACACTTAGGGACCGAATAACTCTACAATAAAATTATCATTATCATAGAAAACCTTAAACATACGGCGATAATGTTTATCATTATTTACGTTACTCATGTCAGCATTCTCAATTATATATTTTTAAATATATTTCACAACATATCTTTTATAAATATATAACGTTCCACTACCAATTAATTAAATAAATTAATTTTACAGCTTCGGTGTTTTTTTTAGTCTCTATACATTTTTGACGTATGATACTTTATGTATTAATGAGCTTTTACGCTTTCTTTAAAGGATGGCTGCTTCTAAGCCTAACTTTTAATAGTCGAAAGTATAATATATCTTATTCACTTAAAAATAACTTTGAGACCTTAGCTAGTAATCTGGGCTTTTTCCCTTTTGAATATGAATCTTATCACTCATAATCCGATTATTTAAATTTTATTATATGAAAAATCAATATATAATATTCAGAGTTTAGTTAAAATCCGTAAAATTTCCGAAAAAATTCCCTTCATTCATCAAGTTGCTTTACCCTTATAAATAAAATTTAAATACTTTACTTAAATAAATTTCGTGGAAAACCAGCTATATCCGAATTTGATTAGCCTTTCACCCCTAATCACACTTCATCTCAGTATTTTGCAACATACACGAGTTCAATCCTCCAATACTTGTTACAGTATCTTCAATTTAAACATGATTAGATCATTCGGTTTCGGGTTTAAATAAAATAATTAATTAGCTTGTTACAACTCGCTTTCGCTTTACATACATTTTTATAACTTATGTTTACTATTTTATTTAACTCGCTGACCCATTATACAAAAGGTACATTAGCATTCATTATTTATTAATAAATAATAAACTTTAATTGCTTTTAAACATTTAATTTCAGAAATTTTTCATTATCATTTTAACATGATATTATTTCACCTTTCCTTTACAGTACTATACTCTATCGGTCATAAAAATATATTTAGAAGTAGAGGATGGTTCCCCTATATTCAATCAATTTATAATCGATTTACTTTTTTTTTTATTTTAAAGTTATAAAACAATAACAATCTTTAAAAATTTAAATTATTTTATAAAAATACAGGGCTGTCACCTATTTTGCATTATCTTCCAATAACTTTTTAATATAAAATAAAAGGTATTCTTCTTTTCCATAATCATTCGCCATTACTAACGGAATCTCATTTTGATTTTTTTTCCTCAATTTACTAAGATGTTTCAATTCAATTGGTAAATATTTTTTTAAAATGTTATCATATTTGGGTTTATATTTAATACGTTTTTTAACTATAAATATTTTCGTAAATAACTTACGCCCAACTTATTTTTATGCCTAGGCATCCATTAAATGTTTTTACTATTCATTTTTTAAAATAAAACTAAAATAAATTTTATTAATAAACTAACAAATAACCAAATAGATAAATAATACATTTTATATTATATTAAAAAAAGATATTATACAATTAAAAAAGTGCAAATTTTTTTGGGGGGGTTCTAGTATATATTAGTAAATTAGTAATGTTTATATTAGCAAAAAAACTATATATAAATAAAAAAAAATATAAAACACTCACAAAAGAAATAAATGCACCAAAACTTTCAATAGCATTCCAAGAAGCATAAGCATCTGGATAATCAGGTATTCTTCTAGGCATTCCACTTAATCCCAAAAAATGCATAGGAAAAAATGTTAAATTTACACCAATAAATGTTAACCAGAAATGTGTTTTTGCACTTTCTTCTGAAAACACTATACCAGTCATTTTAGTTAACCAAAAATAAAAACCACCAAATAAACCAAAAACAGCACCCATAGATAAAACATAATGGAAATGTGCAACAACATAATACGTATCATGAAAAGCAATATCTAAACCAGCATTTGCTAACATAATACCTGTAACTCCTCCTACCGTAAATAATATAATGAAACCGACAGCAAATAATGTAGCAGTATTTAAAAAAATATTTCCACCATAAAATGTCGCTAACCAACTAAAAATTTTTATACCTGTTGGTATTGCAATAATCATTGTTGCTGCTGTAAAATAAGCTCTAGTATCTACATCCATACCTACAGTATACATATGATGAGCCCATACAATAAATCCTAAAATCCCAATTGATAACATTGCATAAACCATACTTATATGACTAAATACATTTTTTAATGAAGAAAAACTTACAATATGACTTATTATACCAAATGCAGGAATTATTAAAATATATACTTCTGGATGTCCGAAAAACCAAAATAAATGCTGATATAAAATAGGGTCACCTCCACCTAAAGGATCAAAAAAAGTTGTATTAAAATTACGATCAGTTAATAACATGGTTATACCCCCTGCTAATACAGGTAATGATAATAATAATAATATTGCGGTTATAAATACTGACCAAACAAAAAGTGGAATTCTATTCCAATCAAAACCTTTAATTTGCATATTAATAACTGTTGTTATAAAATTAATAGCACCCAACAATGAAGAAATACCTGCTAAATGTAAACTAAAAATTGCTAAATCTACAGCAACACTAGAATGACTTGTAATATCTGATAAAGGTGGATAAACAGTCCAACCTGTACCTACACCAACTTCAACAAAAGCCGAAAAATTTAATAAAAAATAAGAAGGTATTATTAACCAAAAACTTAAATTATTTAATCTGGGAAAAGCCATGTCAGGTGCACCTAATAATATAGGTACAAACCAATTACCAAAACCACCAATAAGAGCAGGCATAACCATAAAAAAAATCATAACAAAAGCATGAGCTGTTATTATTACATTATATAATTGGCCATCAACTAACATATTAGAAGGGATACTTAATTGTAATCTTATAACTAAAGATAAAAAAGTTCCACTAATTCCTGCAAAAGCAGCAAAAATTAGATAGAGGGTTCCTATATCTTTATGGTTAGTTGAAAAAAACCATTTATTTAAAATATTCATCATTAATATAACGTAAATTATAAAATTTTAAATACGTTACATTTACCAGTTCACAATCCAGCCACAAATTCCTCTACGGCTACCGTGTTACGACTTCACCACAGTTTCTCTTATCATTTTGATAATAACCAATAATTAGTAAAAAAAATTTATAAAATTTTTGTATTATATGAATAATATAACAAGGTTTTTGTTTGTTCAATAATACTTTATATTTATAATTATAGGTTTTATTTAAAATAATAATAAATACCAGGGCGTGACGGGCGGTGTGTACAAGACCTGAGAACAAATTCACCGTGACGTGCTGATTCACGATTACTAGCGATTCCGACTTCATATTTTCGAGTTACAGAAAATAATCCGAACTGAGATAACTTTTATTTAGATTTGCACGAATTTACATTTTTGCTTCTATTTGTAGTTACCATTGTAGCACGTGTGTAGCCCAATTTATAAAGGTCATGATGATTTGACGTGATCCTTTCCTTCCTCCAATATTTCATTGGCAGATCTTAAAAATTTTTTTCTTAATAAGGGTTGCGCTCGTTAAAGGAATTAACCAAACATTTCACAACACGAACTGACGACAACCATGCAACGCCTGTTTATAATATTAAAAAAAATAAATAAAATTATTTATTTTTTTAATAAAAATTAATAATTTTTATTTATTATAACACCAAAAATTGGTAAGATTTTTTGCGGTATATCAAATTAAACCACATGCTCCACCGCTTGTGCAGATCTCCGTCAATTCCTTTGAGTTTCAACCTTGCGGTCGTAGTCCCCAGGCGGAATGTTTAACGCGTTAGCTAAAATACTGGATTTAAAAAATTTTTATTATATAAAACTTTACTCCAACATTGAACATTCATCGGTCACAGCATAAACTACCAGGGTCTCTAATCCTGTTTGCTCCTTATGCTTTCGTACCTCAACGTTAGTATAACAACAACCAGTTGCTTTTGCCAATTGAAAGTCTTTCTATTATCGCTGGATTTTATCCCTTCTTTAAAAATACTACTAATTTTTGCTATACTCTATAATTCTAATAAATTAGCATATCCATACTTAAAAAATGTCAAAAAAATTTTTTTTGGTTTTTTTTTTTAGTGAAATATGCAGTCTACGTACCCTTTACGCCCATTAACGACGAGTAACGCTTGCCTCCCCCGTTTTACCGCGACTGCTGGCACGAAGTTAGTCGAGACTTTTATAATAATACCATCATAATTTTATTATCATAAACAAGTTTTACAATCAAAATTAATTTTCATCACTTACACGATATTACTGAATCAAGCATTCGCTTATTGTTCAATATTCCCCACTGCTGCCCTACAAGAGAGTTGGGCATTTCTCATACCCAATGTGGTTGATCATTCGCAAAAACCAACTAAGGATAATCGGCTTGGTAAGCCATTACCTTACCAACAACCTAATCCTATATGTGCTTTATTACCAACGAATTAAATATTATATTCTTTATTTTATTTTTAATATTTATTATTTGAAAAAAAAATATTAAAAATATTTATTTTTGATTTACAATAAATTGGATAAGTTAATTCACATAAATTACTCACCTGTACGCTATATTTTATAAAAATGATAAAATATATAACTTGCATGTGTTAAGTATATCGTTAGCGTTCACTCTGAGCCAGGATCAAACTCATATTAACAATAAAAAATATATTTTTTATAATTCAATATATTTTATTTAAATTTACCTTTATTTTTTTTTTTAATTTTTAAAATTTATTTCGTTCTAGGACAGAATCGAACTGTCAATCTAATGGTTAACAGCCATGTGCTTTACCTTTAAGCTACTAGAACATTATAAAAATATAATATATTAATAAATTTTTTATATTATAAATAAAATAGGCATATTGGGAATTGAACCCAAACAAAATGGCTTAAAAGACCAACGCTCTACCGATTAAGCTATATGCCTATTTTATTTATTAAAATACTATATTAATACAACAATAATAAAATACTATTTATTTGATAAAAAATAAAAGAATCCAATGGGAATCGAACCCATATTTATAGTTTAGAAAACTATAGTTCTATCCTTTTAAACTATGAATAAATATTTTAATAAATATATTATATATTATTATTATATAATAAATAGGCTTAATAGGATTCGAACCTATAATACAACCATTATGAGCGGTTTGTTTTAACCCTTAAACTATAAGCCTAAATATAAAAATAATTATTTATTTTTATCAAAAATTTTATTATTTATATAAAAAATATTTAAAAAATATAAAAAAAATACAAAAATTATAAAATATATAAATAATAATATCCATAATACAAAAAACTCTATAATGATAAATTTACTATATGTTATTATAATTATAAACAAAATCGAGAAAATAATAATTAAAAATTTTAAAATTCTAGTTGTAATAGAAAAAAAAGAAATATTTATTCTAAAAAATTTTATTTTAGTACAATATACAAATAATGCAGGACTATAATAATTTAAAATACAATTGTTTTTTTCTATTTTTTTATTTATATATTTATTAAAATATAATTTTAATCTTTCTGTTAATAATGTATAAAACATTAAATAAAAATATAATCCAAATATGTTTTAAAGATAAGATGTGGCGTAATGGTAACGTATTTGATTTGGGATCAAAAGTTATAGGTTCAAATCCTATCATCTTGATGGAGTATAGCTAAGTGGAAAAGCGTTGCTTTTTGGAAGCAAAAAACAAAGGTTCGATTCCTTTTACTCCAAAAAAATAATATAAATATATTTTACTATTTTTATAATTATTTATTTAATATAAATTTTTGTTTTAATAATATAAATGATATCTTATCTTTATTTTCTATTAATTAAAAATTATTTTTTCGTCTCTTTCGTCTAATTGGTTAGGACAATACCTTTTCACGGTATAAAAATGGGTTCAATCCCCATAAGAGATAAATAAATAATAATTTAATTTTTATTTTTAATAATATATATATATATTCTTTTCTTATATTAATTTTAAAAATTA
>BBPE01000663.1_pt1 | contig 21449 bp, 20 predicted proteins | sample 1344301 | NCBI WGS metagenome assembly BBPE01 (sample SAMD00019089, study PRJDB2971) | groundwater metagenome | isolation source: The Cedars highly-alkaline
CTCTGGCACACCGCCAGAGTGGTAAAGCAAAGCATATATGGGAATAGACTGGTTCTTTTTGCCCCTCTTTATATAACCAATTACTGCGTTAATAATTGCCTCTACTGTGGGTTTAGACGAGATAATAAAAACTTAAAGAGGAAAAGGCTAAGCCGGGAAGAGCTCATTGAAGAAGTGAAAGCCCTTCTTTCCATGGGACACAAGCGTCTGCTTCTGGTTTTCGGCGAAGACCCACGGGGGGGAATAGATGATGTTTGCGAAACTATCAGGACGGTCTATGGGGTGAGGTTAAATGGGGCGGCAATCAGACGTATTAATGTGAATATAGCCCCCTTAAAAAAAGAGGAGTTTGCTCAACTCAAAAAAGAGGGTATTGGAACCTATCAACTCTTCCAGGAAACATACCATTATGAAACTTATAGGACTATGCATCCGGAGGGACCAAAAAGTAACTACGAATGGCGGATAACCGCATTCGAGCGAGCCTTTCAAGCCGGCATCGATGATCTAGGAGTAGGGGTTCTTTTTGGGCTTTACGATTGGCGTTTTGAAATATTGGCCATGCTCTTCTATATTCAGGAGCTGGAGAGAAGGATTGGCGTTGGCCCGCATACCATTTCCGTGCCCAGAGTAGAACCGGCCATTAATGCCCCGGTAGCAGCTAACCCTCCTTATGCGGTAGGAGATAGAGATTTCAAGAAGCTCGTAGCTATTTTGCGTCTGGCGGTCCCCTATACCGGTATTATTCTTACTACCAGAGAAAAGTCGCATTTAAGAAACGAACTTTTTCCCCTGGGGGTCTCTCAGATAAGCGCTGCCTCGCGCACCTTTCCGGGCGCCTACAGAGGGGGGCCTGTCCAAAAAGAAGAGAGTCAGCAATTTCACTTAGGGGATACACGAAGCCTGGAAGAGGTTATTGAGTATGTAATGAAAGACGGGATTCTGCCCAGTTTCTGCACCGCCTGTTACCGCATGGGAAGAACGGGGGTGGATTTTATGTCCCTGGCAAAACCGGGACTAATTCAGAAGTTTTGTCTTCCCAATGCTATCCTTACCTTCAAAGAGTATTTGGAAGACTATGCCTCTGATAGGGTAAAGGCTCTGGGAGAAAAAGTGATAGAAAGACAGATTGAAGAAATTTCAGATGTTCATTTAGAAAAAGAGGTCTTAGGGAGATTGAAAGAGATTGAGCATGGAAAACGCGATATCTATTTCTAATTCTGAAGTGGAGGTTTTACTTAGAAGCCGGATGGGTGAACTCACTCTTATGGCAGATAATGTCCGAGCAAGGTTCTGTGGTGATGAGGTGCATCTACGAGGAGTAATTGAGTTTTCCAACTTCTGCTCCCGTGATTGCCTTTACTGCGGGCTTCGCCGCAGTAACAAAAAACTTACCCGCTACCGAATGACAAAAGAGGAGATAATAGAGTATGCCTTAAGTGCTGCTTATAAAGGAATAAAAACCATAGTGTTACAATCAGGAGATGACTTTGAGTATTCAGCAGATGTTATTAGTGAGATTATACAGACGATTAAAGAGAAGGCAGATGTAGCTATCACTTTATCCGTAGGCGAGAGAGATTATAGAGACTATCAACTATGGAAGGAAGCCGGAGCTGACAGGTATCTTTTGAAACACGAGACTGCTAACCCCCTTCTTTACTCAGAGCTTCATCCCGGGCAAACATTAAAAGACCGTCTTAAAATCCTGGGCTGGCTAAGAGAACTTGGCTATCAGGTAGGAACAGGTAACATTGTGGGTTTGCCCGGACAAACACCAAAAGACTTAGCCGATGATATTTTGCTTATGAAGGAACTTGATGTTGAGATGGCTGGGATTAGCCCTTTTATCCCCCATCCGGATACACCATTAGGCAGGGAAAGAGGTGGAACCCTGAATATGACCCTGAAGGTATTGGCTGTTGCCAGAATTATCTTAAAAGATGTTCATCTTCCGGCCACAACTGCGGTAGGAAGCATCCACCCCCAGGGACGAGAGATGGCCTTAAAGGCCGGAGCAAATATTGTTATGCCTAATATTACTCCTAAGCAGTATCGACCTCTGTATCAAATCTACCCGGGCAAGATCTGCTTGGATGAAGATCTCCAAGATTGCCTGGGCTGTTTAACAAAAAGAATAGAATCATGTGGGAGAAAAATAGCCCAGAATAAAGGGCACTCTTTGAAATGGTGCCACAATGCAAAAAACACCTAAGGGGCTGCGGCTTCACATAGCGGTTTTTGGCAGAAGGAATGTGGGCAAATCCTCTGTTCTTAATGCTCTTACCCAGCAGGATGTCTCTATTGTCTCTGAAATTGCCGGAACAACTACCGACCCGGTGGAGAAAGCCATGGAACTACTGCCTATTGGTCCGGTTTTATTCATTGATACTGCCGGAATAGATGATATTGGAGCTTTGGGTGCCTTAAGAGTTGCCCGGACATATCAAGTCTTTAACCGCACCGATATTGCCATTTTGATTGCCGAGGCAAATGCCTGGGGAGAGTATGAAGAAAAGATTGTGCGAGAGACAAAGAATAGAGAAATACCCTTACTGGTCATCTTCAATAAGATAGACCTTTTTGCTACCGACGAGAAGATAAAAGTAAAATTAGATGAAGAAAAGATTCCCTATTGTGAGATTTGTGCTTTACCCCGCGAGACAGGCAGTTGGGAAGTTACCGCTAAGATAAAAAGCAAGCTTCTTGAGATTATCCCCGATGCCGATGACTGGTTAAATCCTCCTCCGATTATTGCTGACCTCGTTGGTGCCGGAGAAGTAGCTATTCTGGTTATCCCCATAGATAAGGAAGCGCCCAAGGGAAGGATTATCCTGCCTCAGGTTCAGACGTTGAGGGATATATTAGATGCGGGAGCCTCCGCTTTTGTGGTAAATGAGAAAGAATTACCCCGCGCCATCGATAACTTAAGGGAAAAACCGGCTATTGTGGTTACTGATTCTCAAGCATTCGAGGAAGTTTTCAGAGTCGTGCCTTATGATATTCCGGTAACCAGTTTTTCTATTCTCTTTGCCCGGAACAAAGGTGACCTGGCAGAATTAGTAAAAGGTGCCAAAGCCATTGGAAAATTGAAGCATCAAGATAAAATTTTAATTGCTGAAGCCTGCACTCATCATCCCATAGGTGAGGATATCGGCAGAGTAAAAATACCGCACTGGATTAATCAAAAAACAGGCCGGGGAATATCTTTTGAGATAGTTAGTGGGCATGATTTTCCGGAAGACTTAAAACAATATAAACTTATTATCCAGTGTGGCTGTTGTGTCTTTAATCGCCGGGAGGTTCTAAACAGAATTTATAAGGCTAAGATTCAAGGGGTGCCCATAACCAACTACGGATTGGCTATCGCCTATCTTTCTGGAAACTTGGAACGAGCAGTGAGACCTTTTAAGTTGGCAATTAGCGGTTAAACCATTTTAAGGCAGACTCTGTCAAAAAGACGGGGTTTTTTATAAGATAAATAGAAAAGGAGGAAGAATGTCAAAAAAGATATTAGTAGTTGACGATGATATGGATTTCAGAGAGGCTGTGAAGTCTCTTCTTGAGGCAAAAGATTATGAGGTGTTCACTGCTGAAAATGGCAAGGAAGGGCTTGAAAAAGCTAAAACTTTTTTACCAGACCTTATTCTTCTGGATGTTATGATGGCAACAAAGACAGAAGGGTTTGATGTTTCAAGAGAATTAAGACAGGGTGAAAAAACAAAAGATATACCTGTTGTAATTTTGACAGGAATCAGAGAAAGGATGAATCTTCCTTTTGGTTTTGAACCCGACAAGGATTGGCTACCGGTTTCTGCGGTTATTGAAAAACCTATAAAACCGGAAGCATTTTTAAAAGCAGTAGAGGAAAACATTAAAAAAACATAAATTGATAATCTCATTAAACTGGTATTGACCTTTGCATAAATATGGTAAATGATAAATGGGGTCAACTCTATTTTCTCTAAAAAACCAATATAGTATTATTAAAAAAAGAAAATAGAGTTGACCCCATTTAGATGGTCCGCCAACGAACAAAGCGGGCTTGCATAGCCAATGTGTGTAGAGAGGTCCAGTTTTTCACCCCCGACATTGTTTTTTTCCTACCATCTTTTGCCAATTGTCCGTCATCGCTTACCTGTATGGTATAATGTGCTTATGCAAAAACATCTTTATCCCATCAAGATGAAGCCTATATTTAAGGAGAAGATTTGGGGCGGAAGAAATCTTGAAAAGATTTTTAACAAAAAATTGCCCAAAAATAAAAATATAGGCGAAGATTGGGAGGTATCAGACTTAAAAGGTAACAGGTCTAAGGTAGCAAATGGGTATCTAAAAGGAAAAACCCTTCACTATGTTTGTAGGCTATGGAAAGAAAAGATTTTAGGCAATAACCCTCCCGATAGGTTTCCTGTTCTTATAAAATTTATTGATGCAAACCAGCCCCTAAGTGTTCAGGTTCATCCCTCTGACCAGTATTGTAGAAGATACGACCCTGCTCATACCGGAAAAAAAGAGACATGGATTGTCCTTGGTTCTAAAAAAAATTCTGAAATTTTTTGCGGCGTTAAAAAAAAGATTTCGAAGTCTTACCTAAAGTGTATGATGGAAAAAAAACAAGGGCAGATGTGTATAGAAAAAATTCTTAAAACCTATAAAATAAAAAAGCGCAACTGTGTGCAGATAAATCCAGGCACCCTGCATTCGCTTAAAGGCGGTTTGGTTGTTCTTGAGGTCCAACAGCCATCTGATGCAACATACAGGGTCCATGATTATGGAAGGGTAGATAAGAATGGGAGATTAAGACAGATTCATCTGAGACAGGCATTAGATGTTGTTCAGTTAAAACCAAAAAATTGTTTGATTAAACCTGCTCTTATAGAAAAACAGACATGGGGGACAGAAGAGATTATTACAGATGAGCCAGAATATAAAATAAAAAGACTTGTTGTCTATAACAGTCTTGAAAGAAAGGTTGATACAAGAAGTTTTCAAGTTTTGTGTGTTATTGAAGGCAACATCTGTTTAGAATGGGAAAAAGGCAGAGTAGTGCTTTTAAGAGGCGATGTTTGTATTGTTCCTGCATACATATCAAAATTCAGGATTCAAAACTTAAAGATAAGAAAAAGTGAAGTTGTTATAGTAGAAAGGGGTAATGTTGGATAATATCAGTGGGCTTGGGTTTTTTAAAAAGGCGAGGAAAAAAGGGCTTATATTATTTTTTCTATGGTGTGGAATTATACTTCTTTTCATATATCCTGGCGATATACTTCCCTGGGAATACATGATGATACTTATTCTTGGGACGCTTTTGTTGGCAAATACTATTTTTGTATGGGGTATTGTCGGAAGGCAGATTGCAGAGGATTATAGAAAAAAGGAAGCGCACTTTCGGGAATTATGGGAAAATGCACCTGTTGCATACCATCTTATTGATACAAACGGTGTTATAAAGGATGTGAATAAAACAGAACTAAAAATGCTTGGGTATCAAAAAGATGAGATGGTCGGGAAACAGATATTTGATTTTGTTTTGCCAGAACAAAAAAACAAAGCAAGAGAACGGTTTAAAAAGAAAATAAAGGGAATAAGTATTCCACAAGAACCCGACAGGCAATATATAAAAAAAGACGGAAGACCCATATATGTAATAATAGATGATGTGTTTGAATATGATGAACAGGGGAATATATCCGGCGTAAGAACAACAATGGCAGATGTTACAGACACAAGGGTTTTAGAGATAGAAAAACAACAGATACAGGAAAAACTACATCAGGCTGAGAAACTCTCAAGTTTGGGACAGTTTGTTGCAAACATTATGCATGAATTAAATAATTCGTTAAACGGGGTTATGGGTTTTTCAAAAATTGCATCAGGGCTTAAACCCGAAGGGGAGATGAAAAATTATATAGAAAAAATTTACATACATGCAGTTCATTCTGCAAATATTGTAAAAGACCTTTTGAAATTTTCAAGGGCAGACAAGGTAGAATTTAAAAAGATTGATGTTAAAGAAGTAATTTTATCTTCCCTGGAATTGTATGAAATAGAAATGTCAAACAAAAATATAGAAAAAATTCTTGATATACAGCCGCAGGTTCCGGAAGTTTCAGGTGATTTTTATCAACTGCAAGAGGTATTTGTAAATATTATTTTAAATGCAATTCAGGCAATAGAAGAACTATCACAATCTGAGCAGGTAACAGAGCAGAAGATAAAAGGAAATCTCAGGGTAAAATTGTGGTATGATGAGAGAAAAAATACAGTATACGCATCATTCAGTGATAATGGCTGCGGCATATCAGAAGAAAACATACAAAAAGTGTTTGAGCCATTCTTTACGACAAAAAAGACAAAAGGAACAGGACTTGGACTTGCTGTTTCATATGGGATTGTCCAGAATCATAACGGAAGTATTAGTGTTACAAGCAGGACAGGAGAGGGTTCTACATTTATTATTGAACTTCCTATAATGCATTGAAAACAAAATAAGGATTGCATTGATTACACAGATTTTTAAATCCGATTACACAGATTTCGACAGCAATCTTTATCTGTGTAATCTAAACTAATCTGTGTAATCATACCTTTATTTATTTGACAGAGCACTATAACATAATTTCAGATAACAAGGTGACGGGTGGCTGGAACCCCGAGCACCAGAGCATCAGGGCGCCCTTTGGGTGTGTATCTTGGCGATAGGTGACGAGGTGACAGGGAAAACATAATCCCCCGACCCATCCTTTGGATTGGCACCCCCCTTTATAAAAGGGGAACAGGAAAGGGTGTCCGAAAGGAGGACGAGGGTGGATTATCTTTTCAATTTATAAGATTTATTAAAAAGGGGAAAATAATTGAAAAGATTTTTTAGTATCTTAAAATTTATCATAAGTATTGGCCTTCTTGTTTTTCTTTTTTTCATTCTTCGTGAACAGGCAGGGAATATTATTGGCAGGTTAGCCGGTGTTAATTTTTTTATGCTCGGACTTTCATTTTTAAGTTTTCTGTTTTCTCAATCCTTGGTTGCATTCAGATTTAAAGAGCTTCTTTGCTCAACTGGCGTAAATTTTACTCTTATTCAATGTATAAGATTATATTTTGTGGGTATTTTTTTTAATAATTTTTTTCCCACATCTGTCGGTGGAGATATTATAAAAGCATACTATACAGGAAAACATTCCGGCAAGAAAGTGGAATCGTACACAATGGTATTTATTGATAGATTTATAGGGCTTGTTTCAATGGTACTGGTAGGACTTTTTGTAGTTGCAGTCTGGGGGGGAAGGGTGCAAGAACCGAGGCTGATTGTGGGACTACTTGTTGTTTTAGGTATTGTCTTTGTAGGTGCCACACTTCTTCTTTCAAGAAGGATTGTCCGATATTTTAAGTTTTTTATTCCTTTGTTAAAATATTTTAAGATAGAAGAAAAGATAGTGAGTATGTTTGATACGGTTTCTTATGTCAAATCCAGACCAACACTGCTTGCTTTAACAATTATATTTTCAATAATTTCACAGTGTGTGGGTAATATTTCACTATGGTTGGTTTCACTTTCAATGAACCTTGATGTTGGACTGCTGAATATATTTGTTCTTTTCCCCATCATAGCAGTGGTAAGCCTTCTTCCGTCTCTTAACGGGCTTGGCATAAGAGAATCTGCAATGGTATATTTTCTTTCTCCTGTAATAGGAGAAGATGGCGCATTTGCACTATCTATACAGTGGTTTTTTATCTTAATACTTACAAGCATAGTGGGTGGGATTATATATGCAACTGCTCGGGAGTTTAAGTTGATTTTAAAAGATGAAAAATGAATTTGAATACAAGGGTGTAATACATATACACTCAAAAACATCAGATGGCTCAAAACCATTTTCTTCTCTTATAGATATAGCAAGAAAGTCAGACCTCGATTTTATTATTCTTACAGACCACAATACACTTGATGCAAAAAAAGACACACAGGAAGGCTGGTATGACGGTGTGCTTGCGCTTATTGGGGAGGAGGTTTCACCCCCTAAAAATCACTATCTTGCACTTGGAATAAAGAACAAAGTTTATCCTTCAAAGAAAAATCCGCAACAGATGATAGATGAGGTTAAAAGGCAGGGAGGGGTTGGTTTTATTGCACATATGGATTGGAATCTGCACCCGTTTTTTTTCTTAAGCTCTCATTCATGGGTATACCGCCAGGTGTCCGGTTTTGACGGGGTTGAATTGTGGTCATATATGCATGACTGGGCTTCCAATATAAAACCCTGGGATTTTTTTAAGTTTTGTAAAAACTCTCACTATGCAATAAAAGGTCCTCATCCTAAAACATTAAGGGCCTGGGACCAGATGACAAAAGAAAGACAGGTTTCTGCAATAGGCGGTATTGATGCGCATGCAAGACATCTTCTGCCATTTAATCTTCTTACTGTTCTCCCCTATGATGTTCTTTTTAATACCATAAGGACACATATAGTTCTTGAGACTGCTCTTTCAGAAGATTGGCGCCTTGCGGCATCAACATTATACGGGGCGCTTTCGTCGGGGAAATGTTTTATATCATATGATGGACTGAAGGATGGGAGTGGTTTCAGGTGTTATATTCGCAATAAAAATAAAGACAGAGTCTGTTTCGGAGAAAAGATAGGTTATGAAAAAGATTCTTACCTGGAGGTTCTTGTTCCCGAAAAGGCAGATATAAAGGTTGTTGTATCTGGGCTGGAAATACTTGTCCAGCAAGACACAAGTTTATCTATTCCGGTTGATAGAAAAGGTGTATGGAGATGTGAGGCGCATCTTGACGGAAAACCCTGGATATTTGGCAATCCGATATATGTCGGGTAAAATAGTTTATAAAAGTTGATATGATACATTATATTTTTAAAAGATTGTTTGGAATGCTTCCTCTGATGTTTGGGATCACACTTGTAACATTTTTTGTTATACAGTTGGCACAGATAAAGCCTGCTGTTGTTTCAAGTGAATTAAATCCTAAAATTAGCGCCTCGGCGAGGGAAAGAATACATAAACTGTATGGTTTTGATAAGCCTGTCATTATCCGTTATTTTGAATGGGTAAAAAGAACCCTGCTCTTAGATTTTGGTAAATCTTTTGTGGACGGCAGACCTGTGATTAAAAGGATAAGTGATAGATTACCTGTAACATTGGGCATACAACTAATTTCACTTGTTCTTATATTTGTTATCGGAATTCCCATAGGTGTATGGAGTGCAATAAGGGAAGATTCGCCACTTGACCATCTTATAAGTGTGTTTCTTTTCATATGGTTTTCAGTTCCCACATTCTGGCTTGCACTTATTGCAATGGATATCTTTGGTGTCCAGCTCCGTGTGCTTCCTGTATCTGGTATAAGGTCTCTTGATTTTAGATACCTTACATTTTTAGGCAAGATATGGGACATTGCGCACCATCTTATACTTCCTGTTTGTGTGGGCGTTGCAGGAAGTCTTGTGGGTATTTCAAGATATACAAGGTCACAGATGTGTGAGGCGATTCATCAGGATTATGTAAGAACAGCAAGGTCAAAAGGACTTCCTGAGAATATTGTTATATACAAACATGCCTTAAAAAATGCACTGCTTCCTATTATAACAATTATTGGACTTTCACTTCCCGGTCTTATAGGAGGAAGCGTAATATTTGAATCAATATTTGCAATTCCCGGCATGGGAAGGCTTTTTTTTGATTCTGTAATGGCAGGTGATGTCCCCACCATTATGGGTATTCTTACACTCGGTTCTGTATTGACGCTGGTTGGGAACTTACTGTCAGATATACTGTATGCGGTTGTTGATCCAAGAATAAGGGTTGGTGAATAATGGGTCTTGTAAAAAAAAATCCGCTATTATTTTCAGGTGCGTTTACAATATCCATTCTTTTTTTATTCTCATTTTTTGCCCCTGTATTTTCAAGGTATGACCCTTCTGAGATAAACATTCCAGAAAGACTTTTGCCTCCTTCTTCAGAGCATTATATGGGAACAGACAGCCTCGGCAGGGATGTATTCAGCAGGTTTTTATATGGCGGAAGAATATCCATGACAGTCGGGCTGGTATCTGTTTCTATATCAGTGCTCATAGGTGTCGTTATAGGTGCAACCTCAGGGTATATGGGAAAAGGTATTGATGTTCTTCTTATGAGGTTCACAGATTTGATGCTGTGTTTTCCTGTATATTTTTTGATTCTTGCAATGATTGCATTTCTTGGCCCTAACATACTAAATATTATGCTCATTATAGGGATATTCGGATGGATGGGTATAGCAAGGCTTATAAGAGCAGAGGTTTTAAGTTTGAAAGAAAGAGAATTTGTTCTTGCTGCTAAAAGTTTTGGAGCAGGAAAAATATATATATTAATAAGACACATTATACCAAATAGCATTGGACCTGTTATTGTAAGTGCAATATTGGGTGTAGGGGGGGCAATACTTACAGAGAGTTCTCTTTCATTTCTTGGGCTTGGTGTTCAGCCTCCCACACCTTCCTGGGGCAATATGTTGATGGAGGGTAAGGCAACACTTGGGGTTGCGTGGCATCTTATAGTTTTCCCAGGACTTGCAATATTTATAACTGTTCTCGGTTTTAATCTTCTTGGAGAAGGTTTAAGAAATACAATTAGTCCGAGGAAGAAGTGATAGAAACATTGAATATAAGTTTGTTAGAACTGAAAGATTTATATATCAGGTTTAAGGCAACAGGGTATGGGTATATCCATGCTGTAAATGGTGTGGATATATCTGTCCAGAAAGGTGAAGCAATTGCAATTGTTGGAGAATCAGGCAGCGGAAAAAGTGTAACAGGGCTTTCCCTTGCCCGTCTTCTTCCTGAAAAAAACTGTGAGATATCTTTAAAAACCCTGAGGTTTGAAAATACAGATATATTTAACTTAAAAAAAGATGAACTTAATGCATTAAGGGGTTCCGGCATATCTTATATATTTCAGGAACCTGTCCATTCATTAAATCCTGTTTTTACAATAGGCAGACAGATTGCAGAAACTATAACATACCATCAAAAAATTTCATATAAAAACGCTATTGAATATTCAAAAATTCTTCTTCAAAAAGTAGGCATACCCGCACACAGAATAAATAGTTATCCGCATCAGATCTCAGGGGGTATGTGCCAGAGGGTTATGATTGCGATTGCCATATCCTGTGGTCCAAAAATTCTTGTGGCAGACGAACCTACAACTGCACTTGATGTAACAATGCAGGCACAGATACTTGAACTTCTTTATAGCCTTCGTCAAAACCTAAAAGTTGCCTTGATATTGATAACACACAACCTGAGTATTGTATCAAGGATTGTTCAGAGAATTTATGTAATGTATGCAGGCAAGATTATGGAAACAGGCGATGCTGGTTCTGTATATGAAAGACCGGCGCATCCCTATACATATGGTCTTTTAAAATGTCTACCCGGTGTAAGGAAACCAAAACAAAGATTGGAAAGTATTCCCGGCGATATACCGGATCCTTTAAGTCTTCCAAAAGGATGTAAGTTCCATCCCCGTTGCAGATGGGCGGTAGAAAAGTGTAAGGTGGAGGAACCAGGTATGCTGAATGTCTCAGAAAGGCACTATTCAAGATGCCATAGATGGGAAGAATTAGTCCAGAGTGTTTAAGAAATATGATACTTGAAGTAAAAGACATATCAATGAGGTATCCATTATACAGGGGCCTTTTAAGGATTCAGACAGGATGGTTGGATGTTCTCAATGATATAAAATTTGAGGTTTATACAGGGGAAACGCTTGCTATTGTTGGAGAGTCCGGATGCGGGAAAACAACCCTTGCAAAGATTATTATGGGCTTGATAAAACCAACGCAGGGCAGTGTGATATTCAACGGAGAAGATATATTAAAAACTTCCAAAAGCAGTAATCAACAGTGGAGGAAGGACATACAGATAGTTTTTCAAGATCCATTTGGCTCACTTAATCCGGGTATGAAGATATTTGATATAATTGCGGAGCCCTCTTTTGTTCAGAAAACGGCAAAGGGGTACGAGTTAAAGGAAAAAGTTGAGTCTATTATAAAGATTGTAGGACTTTCTCCTGATTCACTTAACAGGTATCCACATAAGTTTTCAGGCGGTCAAAGACAGAGGGTTGGCATTGCAAGGGCCCTTATCCTTTCCCCAAAGATATTGATATTTGATGAACCGGTCTCTAACCTTGATGTATCTATTCAGGCCCAGATTTTAAATCTTATTATGGATTTACAGGATAAATTTAAGACTACATATATATTTATTTCGCATGATTTAAGGGTTGTTGAAACTGTTTCGGACCGCATACTTGTGATGTTTAAGGGAAGAACTATGGAGATTGCTACAAATGATATAATATTTAAAGAACCTGCCCATCCATACACAGCAGAGATTATGAATGCCTCTTATGGTAAAACACTGGACTTAAAAACCAGTGAAGTGCATCCCACAAATGGCTGTTCATTCTATCCAGGATGCAGGGTTGCCTTACCAAGATGCAGGGTAGAAGAACCCCGCCTTGTAGAGATAAAAAAAGAACATATGGTTGCCTGTCTACGGTTTTAAAAAAAGAGGGAAAAATGAAACATATGATAAAATTACTAAAAGATGTTAAGGAAAAGATCGAAGAAGGTAAGTTTGGCATCAATGCCTATACATTGGATGACTTTAATGATGATATAGATAAAGTAATTAAAATTGCAGAAGAACATGATAATAAACATTATCAAAAGGGGAAAATATATAAAAGAAAAGAAGCGTAATACAAATAACTGGTGTTCTGGTGCCCCTGTGCACCGATGACGAGGTTTATGGACTATTGGGCCATTGAAAATGATAAGGATAGTTTAATATCTTCTTTAGCGGATATGATTTCTATTCCCACAGTTAATCCTCCGGGGCTAAACTATCATAAGATGGCGGATTATCTTAGAAAAAAGGCCCAATCTCTCGGAATAGACACCAAGATGATTACGCCTAAAACCCAAACCGATAGGGTGTCTGTTATTTTAAGATGGGATATGGGCTCTAAAAACACATTTCATATAAACTATCACTATGATGTTGTGCCTGCAAGCCTTAAGTGGAATACAGACCCGTTTATTCCTTTGATAAAGGATGGAAAGGTTTTTGGAAGAGGTGCAGAAGACTCAAAAGGCAATATTGCCTCATTATTTCATACTCTTTCTTCAATTAAAAAAATGGGACTTAAACCATCATCAAACCTTGAAATATCTTTTACGCCTGACGAAGAATCAGGTGGAAGGGCGGGTTTTGGGTATCTTGTTAAAAATAAAATTATAAATCCGGACTTTGCGCTTGGTGAAGGACACAGCAGAAATTATATATGTAATGGAAATAAAGGCGGGATAAGGGTAGAAGTAGAGGTTATGGGTAAATCCTGTCATGCTTCAACCCCATACCTTGGTAGAAATGCTTTTGAAGATATGCTTGTTATTGCAAACAGGCTTAAAACACTTGAAAGAATGATTTCAAAAAGAAGCACAAAGCACAATACCAAAGATAGAAGAGAAAAATTTGCAACAATGGTAATGGGGGGCAAATTACAGGGAACAGATACAGCAAATGCTGTTCCTTCCCGTGTTGTTTTCAGTATTGATAGGAGGGTGCTTCCAGAAGAGAACATGAAAGATGCATACAATGAGATTATTATGCTGATTAAAGATATTAAGAAAAACTATGGAATAAAGATAAATGTAAAAACACAGATGATTGAAAACCCGGTATATGTAAATGAAAAACAGCATATATGTAAAGTAGCATCAGAAGGTGTCCGGCTTGCAACAGGAAAAACTGCAAGATTTGCAATAGTGGGCGGACTTACAGATTTGCGTTATCTGCAAGAAAAAGGAATTGCCTGTATAGGATATGGTGTGGATGGGAAAAGCACAGCACACTGTGCAAATGAGTTTGTATATATTGAAAGTCTTATAAAAACTTCAAAGGTTTTTGCTTATATGATTTTAAATGTATGAAAAATATATTTTTTTAATAATTTTGTGTGCAGGTAATGTATAATTTTTTATCAAAGATATTCTTTTTCAAGTCTTGAAAGCAAGCCTTTTAACCAACCTCAGAACTTAAGAATTATGGTAAGAAAAAGAATACACCAAAACTTCCTGATAATGGTGTAGGGGTAAAGATAACAATTGTCCGATGAATGCCCACAGAAAACACATATTTTATCATCAGATTTCAGTTATGCTTGAAGGTGGACTTACGATTTTAAGCGCTCTTGAACTTTTAAGAAAAACAGGCGATTATAAGGTAAGAAAGGTTGCATCTGTATTACATAATGGCATCCAAAAGGGTGAACAGGTTTATAAATTGATGCAAAAAGATTTTACCCCCCTGGAAATCAATATTATAAAAGCAGGAGAACTTTCAGGAAGGTTGCCGGAGGTACTTAAAACACTTTCAAAATATTTTGAGAAGGTAGATATTACAAGAAAAAGGCTCATAACAGGGATTGTATATCCTGTGTTTCTTTTGCACTGTGCAATACTTTTACCCAGTCTTCCTTACCTTATCTTGAAAGGTCCTGTGCATTATATCGTTTCGGTGTTCCCTGCTCTTCTTGTTTTATATGCAATGTTTTTTTTATTTATAGGGCTTAAGAATTTTTCTATTAAATTAGAATTCTTAGATAAATTGAAAATAAGAATACCATTTTTGGGAAATTTTATAAAAACAAAGGCGAGCATAAATTTTTTATCATCATTTGCCTGTCTTTATAATGCAGGGGTAAATATTATATCTGCAGTAAGGATTTCTATTCCGGGTATGGGTAATATATTTCTTCAAAGAAATATGCAGAGTGTCCTATCAGAAATGGAGAAAGGTGCAACGCTTTCCTCTGCAATTTCACTCAATCCATACTTAAAACCTGTTCTTGTTGATATGATAAGAATAGGCGAGGAAGGCGGGAGGCTTGAAGATATGTTAAACAAATCAATAGACATTCTTCAGCAGGATTTTGATACCTCAATAGAAAGATTTGTCCAGATTTTTCCTTTAATAGTTTATCTTTTAGTAGCGGTATATGTAGGGTACATAGTTATTTCATTTTATACATCTTATTACAGTGGTATTTTTTAAAACAACAAAAAACCTTTTCAATCTCGTAGGTTTAAACTACAAGGTTAAAAGTTGTAAGTAGGGTAGGGAGGAAAAAATGATAAAAATAAAAAGGGCACTGATCAGCGTATCAGACAAAACAGGGCTGGATAGACTGGCAGGGGCTCTAAAAGAGTTTGGCGTAGAAATATTATCCACAGGTGGAACCGCAAAGTTTTTGCAGTCTCTTGAAGTTCCTGTTACACAGGTCTCGGATTATACGGGATTTCCACAGATGCTTGATGGAAGAGTAAAAACACTCCATCCAAAGATTCATGGTGGTCTTCTTGCTTTAAGGGATAACCCGGAACACATAAAGCAGGTTCAGCAGCAAGGTATAAATCTTATTGATATGGTTGTTATAAACCTTTATCCTTTTGAAAAAACAATATCAAACCACGATGTGAATCTGGAAGAGGCAATAGAGAACATTGATATTGGCGGTCCCTCTATGATAAGGTCAGCTGCAAAGAACCATAAAAGTGTTGCAGTCCTTACAGACCCTTCACAGTATGAGTCTGTGGTAGAAGAGATACGCTTAAACAGTGGCGGTATATCAGAGGATATGCTTTATAAACTCGCCTGTGATGCATTTCAGAGAACAAGTTTTTATGATGCCTCAATTTCGGATTATCTTAAAAAAAGAATTCAACAAACAGAAACAATCGGGTTTCCTGATATCTTGAAAATAGAATTAAGGAAAAAGCAGGAATTAAGATATGGTGAAAATCCTCACCAAAAGGCTTGTTTTTACATAGAAATAAACCCGGCAAGGGTAAGCGTAGCATCTGCAAAACAGATGCATGGGAAAGAACTTTCTTTTAACAATATATATGACCTTGATGCCGCTTTATCCATTGTTCAGGAGTTTGATGAACCGGCTGCAAGTATAATAAAGCACACAAATCCTTGTGGTGCAGCAGTCGCAGACACCTTAAAACAGGCATATACCGATGCTCTTGATTCTGATAGGCTTTCTGCGTTCGGATGTATTGTCGGCTTAAACAAAAAAGTTGATAAAGAAACGGCGGAACAGATAGTGGGTTCTGATTTTGTTGAGTGTATAATTGCACCAGGCTATACAGATGATGCAATAGGTATTTTGGAAAAGAAAAAAAATATAAGACTACTACAGATACCTGTTATGCCAAAACCTTCTACAGTGGTTTCATATCTGGATTATAAAAGAGTTGCAGGTGGAGTTCTTGTTCAGGATACAGATATATTGGATATAAAAAAAGAGGATTTAAAAGTTGTAACTAAAAAAAGTCCGACACCGCTACAGGTTAAGTCATTGATTTTTGGATGGAAGATTGTAAAACATGTAAAGTCCAATGCTATTGTTTTATGTCAGGGGACAAAAACAGTCGGCATAGGGGCAGGACAGATGTCCAGGGTTGATGCAACACATATTGCAGTAAAAAAAGCAGGCGGCAGGGCATTTAATTCAACACTTGCAAGCGATGCATTTTTCCCTATGCCTGACAGCATAGAAACGGCTGTAAAATCCGGTGTGGTTGCAATAATCCAGCCCGGAGGTTCTATAAAAGATGAAGATATAATAAAGTGTGCTGATACCGCAGGCATTGCAATGGTCTTTACAGGAATCAGACACTTTAGACACTAAAAAACAAAAGTCCACAAGTCCACATAGGGTCTGCTAAAAAACTCATCAGACCCTGATTCCACAGATTAAAAAGCAGATTACACAGATTAAAACCCGACAACAGAATCAGTGTAATCTTTTCAAAATCTGTGTAATCAATAAAACGCAAGTATTTAATGCGTTTTATATAGGTGAGAGATATATGGAAAAAATCATTCAAAAAGCAAATGTTTTAGTGGAGGCTCTTCCGTATATACTTAATTTTAAGAATAAGATATTTGTAATTAAATATGGCGGAAGCATAATAGAAGATGAAACTTTAACGGAAAGTGTTTTAAGAGATATTGTGTTTATAAGAGCAGTTGGTATATGTCCTGTTATCGTTCATGGCGGAGGAAAAAATATATCTGAAAAGATGAGGTTGGCGAATAAAAAACCAATATTTGTGGACGGACTTCGCATTACAGACGAAGAAACCTTAAAAGTTGCAAACGAAGCGCTAACAGAACTTAACAAACAGATTGTCCAAAAATTATACAAGTTGGGTGTATGTGCAGTTGATATGGCAAAAAAAAATCAGGTTATTATTGCACATAAAAAACAAACAAAACAGGACATAGGTTTTGTTGGTGAGGTCTCACATATTCGTGTTGCACCTATTATAAGACAGATAGACAAAGGTCACATACCTGTTATATCCCCGATGGGTGTTTCAAAAGAAGGTGTACTGTATAATATAAATGCTGATGAGGTGGCATCTGCTGTTGCATTATATTTGGAAGCGGAAAAACTTATACTTATGACAGATGTGCCTGGCATATTAAAAGATAAAAACAAACCCCACAGTATTATTTCAACCTTGACCGTTCTTGAGGCAGAAAAACTTATATCAGAAAAAATAATAGATGCAGGAATGATCCCAAAGGTTCAATCCTGTATATATGCACTCAAATTCGGTGTTGGTAAGACGCACATTGTCAACAGCAAAACCCCACACACACTTCTTCTTGAAATATTTACAAGCGAAGGAATAGGAACACAGATAGTGAAAACATAGGCAACAGATGACAGGGAAATCTTGTCTCCGGAGCACCAGAGTACCTGTCACCGGTTGCCATTTTTTTAGGAGAATATATGGAACAGATAAATGTTGGGATCATAGGTTTTGGGACTGTTGGCTGTGGGGTTGTCCGAGGTTTAATAGAGCAGGAAAGTTTGCTTGAAAAAAAACTTGAAACGAAAATAAAAATAGGAGCCATCGTAGATAAAGATATAACAACTCCCAGAAAGATAAAGCCGCCGCAGGGTGTTCTTACGACAGATATTGAGGGCGTTATAAACAATCCAAACATTCCTATCATTGTTGAACTTATAGGAGGAGTAAACCCTGCAAAGCAGATTATATTAAAAGCCTTAAACAGAGGAAAACATATTGTAACTGCAAATAAAAAACTTCTTGCAGAAGACGGCAGAAACATATTTAAGACAGCAGTTGAAAAAGGTGACTGTATACATTTTGAGGCAAGTGTCGGAGGTGGTATTCCTGTAATAAAAACACTCAGGGAAGGACTTGTGGCAAACAGGATAAACTCAATTGTAGGGATAATAAACGGGACCTGCAATTTTATATTATCTATGATGCAAAAAGAAAACTGTAGTTTTCAGTCTGCGCTTGATGAGGCAAGGCAGAGGGGCTATGCGGAGGCTGATCCTGCACTTGATATAAATGGAATGGATTCTGCTCACAAGGTATCAATACTTGCAACACTTGCATTTGGGAGGATTGTTCAGTTGAAAGATGTAAGTGTTGAAGGCATAGAGCATATTTCTTCAGATGATATAAGAAATGCCAGAGAACATGGTTTTTGCATCAAACTTCTTGCAATTGCAAAAAGAGCCGGAAACTCAATAGAGGTAAGGGTTCATCCGACGCTTATTTCGTTGGACCATCCTCTTTCATCCGTAGGCGGTGTATTTAATGCCATATGGATGGATGCAGATCTGACAGGCGAGATACTTATGTATGGGCAGGGTGCAGGTTCTATGCCAACGGCAAGTGCTGTTATCTCTGATATTGTTGATGCTGTCCGACAGATAAAATCAGTGGATTCAAGATTTCCAAAACTTATGTTTGACCCGAGAAGAACAAAAATTCTTCCCATTAGTAATATAAAATGTAGACACTATATAAGATTTAGTGCAATGGATAAACCGGGTGTGCTATCTACTGTGTCAGGCTTGCTCGGGCGTTATAATATAAGTATTGCAAGTGTTTTTCAGAAAGAAAGAAAAAGATATCAGGCAGTTCCGATTGTTATGCTTACACACGAGGCAAGAGATATAGATGTGAAAAGAGCAATTCGTCAGATAGATAAACTTCCCCTGGTTCGTCCGCCAAGCATTGTCATAAGAATAGAAGAGGAATAATGTGGAAAGGGATAATTGAAGAATACAAAAAATTTCTTTCAGTAACGGATAAAACACCAATAATTACACTTCAAGAAGGTGGCACGCCTCTTGTACATGCTAAGTCTATATCAAAAATTATTGGCAACAGAATAAGTGTATACCTAAAGTGTGAGGGGCTTAATCCCACTGGTTCATTTAAGGACAGGGGTATGACCCTGGCAGTCTCAAAAGCGATAGAAGAAGGTTCATCTGTTATTATGTGTGCATCCACAGGAAACACATCCGCTTCTGCTTCTGCATATGCTGCAAGGGCTGGTATAAAATGTGTTGTTCTTATACCGAAAGACTCTGTTGCACTGGGAAAACTTGCACAGGCACTTATGCACAATGCAAAAGTCTTAGCAATAGACGGAAACTTTGACCTGTGTCTTGATATAGTAAAAACAATCACATCTAAATATCCCATTACGCTTGTAAATTCAATGAACCCATACAGGCTACAAGGACAAAAAACAGGTGCGTTTGAAGTCTGCGAACAGTTGGGTTCTGCTCCTGATTATCACATAATACCTGTGGGGAATGCAGGCAATATTACAGCATACTGGATGGGATACAAAGAATATCATAAAATGGGTAAGATAGATAGACTTCCTGTAATGATAGGATTTCAGGCAGAAGGTTCAGCACCTATAGTAAGAGGCTACACAATAAAAGAACCAAAAACAATTGCAACTGCAATAAAAATCGGCAACCCCACAAACTGGAAACAGGCACTACGGGTAAAAGATGAATCTTCTGGAATTATAAGTATGGTATCGGACCAGCAGATTATAGATGCATACAGGATGCTTGCCGACAGGGAAGGGGTTTTTGCAGAACCTGCTTCTGCTGCGTCGATTGCCGGACTTATGCTTCTTTCAAACAAGGGCTATTTTAAAGAAAACTCAAAAATTGTCTGCATACTAACAGGCAACGGCTTAAAAGATCCACAGTGCGCAATAAATGTTATTAAAGAACCCACAATCCTTCCCCCTGTTCTTGATAAAATAACAGAGGCGATGGGATTGTAAAAAAGTTCAGATTCTCACCCAGAGAGTGCCCGAAAAGGGGGAGCAGGCAGGGGGTAAAAAACTGTTAATATTTTTATTGACAAATATCAATAGATATGATAAATTATACGCATTATGAAACTCTCCCGTTGGGCAAAGAAGCAAGGGATTCACTACAAAACTGCATGGCGGTTATGGAAAACAAAACAACTTCCTGTCCCGGCCAAACAGCTTTCTACGGGTACGATATTAGTTGAGGATGAACCAACACCTGAAGATAGTGGCGTTGCGCTTTATGCCCGTGTTTCTTCTCATGATCAGAAGAACGATCTGGATAGACAGCTTGCAAGGTTGGCTGAATTTGCTGCTGAAAAAAACTTAAAAGTTTCAAAGGTTATTAAAGAAGTCGGCAGTGGGTTAAATGGTAGACGACCTAAACTGCTTTCTCTCTTAAAAGACCGTCAACTCTCTGGTATTGTAGTAGAACATAAAGACAGATTAGTTAGATTTGGGAGTGAATATTTAGAGGCCCTTTTAGAATCATCTGGCAGAAGATTGATTGTCGTAGAAAAAACTGAAATGAAAGATGATTTAGTCCAAGATATGATAGATGTATTGACCAGCTTTTGCGCAAGACTCTACGGAAGGCGCTCTGCAAAAAATAAAGCAAAGAAGGCCTTGAAGGAGATTACAGGTGAAAGTTCAAAAGGCATACAGATATGAGCTAAAGCCTAACAATGTGCAAATGACTCTGCTTGCAAAACACGCTGGTTGTGCACGCTTTGCCTATAACTGGGGTTTATCTCGTCGGATGGAAGAGTATAAGCGAACAGGAAAATCTTCTAATGCAATTGAACAGCACAGACTTCTCAACGGCTTAAAGAAGACTGAATTTCCCTGGATGTATGAGGTTTCTAAATGTGCTCCCCAAGAGGCATTAAGAGATCTACAGCGGGCCTACGAAAATTTCTTCAGGAGACTAAAAGCAGGCGAAAATCCCGGATTCCCGAAGCTTAAGAAAAAAGGCAGAAATGATGCATTCAGGTTGACGGGCGCTATTTGTGTTTACCTTAAAGCTATTCAGTTGCCAAGGCTTGGAAAGATAAGAACCAAAGAAGAGACAAAGGTCAAAGGTAAACTCTTATCTGCGACTGTGCGTCGAATTGCTGATCGCTGGTTTGTCTCTTTGGCTGTTGAGTATAAGATAGCTGATCCTTCACCAATCACAGAAGCAGTGGTAGG
>BBPE01000062.1_pt1 | contig 21354 bp, 25 predicted proteins | sample 1344301 | NCBI WGS metagenome assembly BBPE01 (sample SAMD00019089, study PRJDB2971) | groundwater metagenome | isolation source: The Cedars highly-alkaline
TGCACTTCCTCGATCGCGTCGATCGAGATCGGCTGGCGGATCGTCGGCATGTTGTTGGCTTCGAGCCCGAAGGTATCGGAGATGCTCATGCCATCGATAGTGACTTGGTTGAAGCGCGAGTTCTGGCCGCCGACCGAGATCTCGCCGCGCTCCTTGCTGATCTGCGCCACACGCGGATCGAGGCGCGCGTAGTCTTGCAGGTTGCGCTGGATCGAGGCGAAGGTGTCGAGCTGCTCGCGGGTCACGGTGGTGCCGGCGCCGATCGTCGTCGCGCCGAAGGGCGAGTGCGCCAGCAATGCGGCAGTGACCTCCACGGCCTCCAGCACCGCAGCCGGCCGGCCGAGCACCGCATCGAGCTGGCTGGTCTCGGCTAGGCGCAGAAAGACGTTGTCGATGGTCTCGGCCTTGCCGTCCTTGGTGATGGTGATGCGGTACGGGCCGCCAACGCGCAGGCCGCGGGCGATGTAGCGGCCGCTGGCGTCGGTGCGAGCCTGGGCCACGGTACCGGAGGGCAGATGGGTGATGGTGACCTCGGCGCCGGCCACGAGTGCTTGCTCGGCGGTGGTGACGCGGCCGCCGATATTGGCCGTTGTGACCTGCGCGAACGCCGGGGCCGAGGCGAGAGCGACGGCTAAGCCGAGCGCGAGCTTCGAGTAGCGCACCTTGCTGCGATAATTCATGTAAGGACCTGCTTGAGAAGGATTTTGGAAGAACAGTCCGCGGCAGCGCACGCCATGCGGAATCGAACAACGCCGACGCAGACTCGGGGTGGCTAACGACACTTTAACAGCCTAGAGCGACCGTGTGACGTTGTGGTGACAGGCTTCACTTGGCGGTGGGTACGGCGTCTGGCATCGGCGCATGAACCATGCCGCGGTAGGCGGCACCCTCGCGCGCCAACAGCATCACGCAGGCCTCGGCATAGGCCTCGGGGCCGGGCACGCGCAGCAAGGCCTCGTCGACAAAGGCTCGGCTGCGCAAGGGCGTGCGCATCGGGCCCGGCCGTAGGCCGCTGACGCGCACCGTCGTGGTGTCGGTTTCGCTATGCAACATTCGCAACAGACCCTCACCGGCCAACTGGGTGATGCCATAAGCACCCCAGTACGGGCGCAACACCCGCGACGGATCGTCGAGCACGAACACCACGGCCGCGTCCGCGGCTTTCCGAAGCAAGGGCAAGCACGCCTGGGTGAGGAACCAGCGCGCGGTAAGGTTGACCTGCACCTGCCGCGCGAACTGCTCGGGCGGGGTGTTTTCGAGCGGTGTCAGTCCCGCGAAGTCAGCCGCGCAGTGCAGCAGGCCATCCAGACGACCCAGCTCGCGACCGATGGTGTCGGCCAGGGTCTCCATGTCGGCTGGGTCGGCACCAGCGAGGTCCATCGGATACAGTGCCGGCTCGGGGCCGATCGCTTTGATCGCATCGTAGACGCGGCCAAGTTTGGGCACCTTGCGGCCCAACAACACCACCGTGGCACCGGCTTGGGCGCAGGCCTTGGCGGCCGCCGCACCCAAACCACCGTGCGCTCCGGTGACCAGCACTACTCGGTCTTGAAGCGGTCGTGGCGCGGCCACGGGCAAGGCGACGATCTCGCTCATGCCGACTGCGCCTCCGAAACGATGCGCGCAAGCTCACCGGCATCGGCCAGTTCGACAACGATGTCGGCCCCACCGATCAGCTCCCCGCGCACATAGACCTGCGGGAAGGTCGGCCAATCCGCGTAGCGGGGAAGGTTGGCACGGATTTCCGGGTCGGCCATGACATTGACTGCGTGCAGTTGTGTCGCGCCCGCCGCGCGCAAGGCATCGACGGCACGCTTCGAGTAGCCGCACATCGGCAGCTCGGGCGTGCCCTTCATGAAAAGCACCACCGGATGGGCTTCGAGCTCGGCCCGGATGCGTTCCATCACTACCATGGGACTCCTCGCTGTGTTCACGACGCTGGCACCGGAGAGCGGCACCGCAAGGCTACAATTCTAATCCCTGCGGCGACCTGCTCGCCGCAGTCTGCGTCTCACGTCCCGCCATCCGAACCGGAGAGCCCCATGGCCATCACCCTGCCCGCCCTGCCCTATGCCCGCGACGCGCTTGCGCCGTACATCTCGGCCGAGACCATCGACTTCCACTACGGCAAGCACCACCAGGCCTACCTCGACAACCTCAACAAGCAAATCGCCGGCACCGAGTTCGAAGCACTCGACCTCGAAGCGATCATCCGCAAGTCGCAGGGTGGCATGTTCAACAACGCCGCGCAGGTGTGGAACCACAGCTTCTACTGGAACTGCCTGAAGCCTACCGGCGGCGGCGAGCCCAAGGGCAAGCTGGCCGACGCGATCAACGCGGCGTTCGGTTCGTTCGCCGCCTTCAAGGAGCAGTTCACCCAAACCGCGCTGACCACCTTCGGCTCCGGCTGGGCGTGGCTGGTGCAGCGCCCGGACGGCACGCTGGCCTTGGTTTCGACCTCGAACGCGGCCACGCCGCTGACCGGCAGCGACACCGCCCTGCTCACCTGCGACGTCTGGGAACACGCCTACTACGTCGACTACCGCAATGCCCGCGCGAAGTACGTCGAGGCGTTCTGGAATCTGGTGAACTGGGATTTCGTCGCCGCCCAGATGCGCTGAGGCGCAGTCGACCGCCGATGACCCACAGCACGCCCTTGCTCGTCGTCGAACAACTGGCTGCCGCACACGGCAACCAGCGCGTGTTCGAGGGCGTGTCGTTCGCTTTGGGTCAGGGTGAGATCGCCGCCCTGCTCGGGCCCTCGGGCACCGGCAAAACCACCTTGCTGCGGGTGATCGCCGGCCTGCATCCAGCGGAGGCCGGCCGCATTCTGCTGCGCGGCAGCAACGCAGGGCGGCTGGCACCAGAAAAGCGCGGCCTTGGCTTCGTGTTCCAAGACCTTGCGCTGTTTCCGCACCTCGATGTCGCCGGCAACATCGCCTTCGGTCTGTCGAAATGGCCGCGCGCTGCACGCGAAAACCGCATTGCGGACATGCTGACGCGAACCGGGCTGGCAGACTTTGCATCGCGTCGGCCCCACCAGCTCTCTGGCGGGCAACAACAGCGCGTGGCCTTGGCCCGCGCGCTGGCACCGAAGCCCGACCTGCTCCTCCTCGATGAGCCGCTCTCCAGTCTCGATGCCGACCTGCGGCCAAAGCTGCGCGACGAACTACGCGCCTTGCTGAAGGACGAGGGCACGGCGGCTTTGCTCGTCACGCACGATCAAGACGAGGCCTTCGCCTTCGCCGACACCGTGGGCGTGATGCTCGGCGGGGCTCTTGCGCAGTGGTCGCCGGGTTACGATCTCTACCATCAGCCGGTGAGCGCGGACGTGGCGCGCTTTGTCGGCGAAGGCCGGCTGCTGCCGGTGCGCTGGCTCGACGGGTGTCGCGTCGATTCACCGTTCGGCCCACTGCCTGTGCCGGGTTGGGCCGCATCGAGCACCGCGCCGCGTGTCGGCCACCAAGGCCTGCTGCTGCTGCGCCCGGACGATGTGGTGATGGGCGAAGGCGACACCGCTGCGCTGGTCGCCGACGTCATCTTCCACGGCGCTGAATCGATGCACCGCCTGCGCCTCGACGACGGCACCGAACTCAGTGTGCTGGCACCCAGTCATCACCGCTTCGCGGTAGGCGATCGGGTGCGGGTGCGGCCCGATCTCGCCCATGTGGTGGTGTTTCCAGCGACGATGCGCGACGCCGATCACTGAAAGCCCTGCGCGGCTCAGTCTGCGGCACGCAACCGCTGCAAGAGTGGAGCGAACTCGGCACTGCGATCAAGGCCGATGAGTGCTGAAGCAAGCTCGGCGCATAAGGCCTTGCGATGCTCGGAGCGCAGCGTCGCATGCCCAAGCTTACGACCCTCGCGGGCTTCCTTACCGTAGTCATGCCAATGGCCGCCAGCGCAGCGCAGTACCGGCACGGCATCGGGCATCGCCCCGACCCAGTTCAGCATCACGCTCACGCCCACGGCTGCGGTGCTGCCCAAGGGCAGGCCAAGCACGGCGCGCAGGTGGTTCTCGAACTGCGAGGTTTCCGCGCCCTCGATCGTCCAGTGCCCCGAGTTGTGTACGCGCGGTGCCATCTCGTTGGCGAGCAAGCGGCCCTCGTGGAGGAAAAGTTCCAGCGCGAACACACCGACGTAATCGAGCGCATCGGCCACCTTGCGTGCGCAGGCCACGGCCTGCGGTTCGAGTGCGGCACCATCGGCCGCCGGCGCCATCGAAGCCGAAAGAATGCCGTCGCGGTGCCAGTTTTCGGTCAGCGGCCAGGCGCGAAACTCACCATCGCGGCCGCGCACCGCGACCACCGAGATTTCGCGCTCGAACGGCACGAAGCTCTCAAGAATCAAACCCACCTTCGGTGCCTGCGCTCCGAGTGCCGCCCAAGCGTTGTCGCAATCAGCCGCTGTTTTCAGCCGGAACTGACCCTTGCCGTCGTAACCCAGACGCCGCGTTTTCAGGATGCACGGCGTGCCGATGCGGGCAACGGCGGCATCGAGTTCAGCGCGCGAATCGACCGCGGCGAAGGCTGGCGTACCGATACCCAATTGGTTGAACAGGGTCTTTTCGGCGAGACGATCCTGCGCGACAGCGAGCGCACGCGGTGCGGGGAACACCGGGATGCGCGCCGCCAGCCACTCGGCACTCTCGGCTGGTACGTTCTCGAAATCGAAGGTGGCGACGTCGACGCGGCCAGCAAATTCGGCGAGTGCGCGCTGGTCGCGCCAGTCGCCGACCACCATCGGCACGAATTGCCCGGCGCAGGCCTCATGGCTGGTGTCCATAACGAGGAAGCGCAGGCCCAGCGGCGCGCCAGCCAGCGCCATCATCCGCGCGAGCTGGCCTCCGCCGAGGATGCCGACGGTGGTCATGCGCGCGGGTCCGGCTTGGCCAACACGGCTTCGGTCTGCTCGCGGCGAAAGGTGTCGAGTGCGGCGGCGACATCGGCGTGGTCGTGGGCCAGTAGCGCGGCGGCGAACAGGGCGGCATTCACCGCACCGGCCTGGCCGATGGCGAAGGTAGCCACCGGAATACCGGCCGGCATCTGCACGATCGACAGCAGCGAATCGAGGCCATTCAGCGCCTTGCTTTGCACCGGCACGCCGAGCACCGGCACGGCGGTTTTCGCGGCGAGCATGCCCGGCAAGTGGGCGGCACCACCAGCGCCCGCAATGATCGCTCGCAGGCCGCGCTGGCCGGCAGATTCGGCGTATTGGAAGAGCAGATCCGGCGTGCGGTGCGCGGAAATCACCTGCACTTCGTGCGCGATGCCGAGGCGCGTCAGACGCTCGACCGCGTGCTGCATCGTCTCCCAGTCGGAGCTTGAACCCATGACGATGCCAATCTTCACGGCACTCTCGACCTGTTCTGCACCCATCGGCATGGCGAGCTTCTCTGGCAAAAGCGTATTCTACGCAGCGTTTCTGCTGCCCGGGACACCGCCCATGGATCGCAAGCTGCTTGACCTCCTCGTGTGTCCTGCGACACATCAAGCTCTGCATCGCCTCGATGCCAGCCAGCGCGAACGGCTCAACGCCGCCATTGGCCGAGGCGAGATTATCCGCGGCGACCAGCGCATCGAAGTGATGGAAATTGCCGATGCGCTATCCACCCGCGACGGCCGGACGGTTTATCGCATCGACGACGGCATACCGGTGCTACTCATCGACGAGAGCTTGGACACCGCGCGGCTCGAAGGCCTCGCCGCGCCGCGTTGAACGCTAAAATTCCTTGTGAGGACTTGCCGATGGCTGGCGAATTGCAAAGCTGCCACGAGCCGCCGCCGTTCGCTCTGATCGACGCGCAGGCAAGAGCCGCATTGGCCGAGGATATCGGCAGCGGTGATGCCACGGCCTCGCTGCTCGATGACACCCTCGCCCGCGCCCAGGTCGTCTGCAAGGAATCCGCCGTCATCGCCGGTGGTCCGTGGTTCGAGGCCTGCTTCCGCGCTCTCGATGCCGAGGCTCGCATCGACTGGCACGCCGCTGAGGGAGCCCGCACGTCGGCTGGAGTCATCGTCTGCACGATCAACGCCCGCCTGCGCGCCATCCTCAGTGCCGAGCGCAGCGCGCTCAATTTTCTGCAAACACTATCGGCTACGGCCACGACCACGGCGGCGTATGTCGCGGCATTGGCTGGCAGCCGCACCCGCGTGCTCGACACCCGCAAGACTCTGCCCGGCCTGCGCTTGGCACAGAAGTACGCGGTTCGGGTTGGCGGCGGCGTAAACCACCGCTTCGGCCTCTACGACGCCATCATGCTGAAGGAAAACCACATCGCCGCAGCCGGGTCGATTACAGCGGCCGTCGCCCGCGCGCGCGCCATGCACGCCGCGTTGCCGCTGATCGTCGAAGTGGAATCGCTGGAGGAACTCGACCAGGCGCTGGCCACCGGCTGCACGCGCATTCTGGTCGATGATTTCGATGATGCGAGCCTGCGCGAGGCAGTGCGCCGCGCTGCGGGTCGGATTCCCCTTGAGGTATCCGGCAGCGTGTCGCTGCAACGATTGCCGGCGATCGCCGCAACGGGTGTGGACTACGTTTCCGTGGGCGCGCTCACCAAGCACCTGCGGGCCATCGATTTTTCGCTGCGGCTTAGCGATACAGCATCAACCACACGATAAACGCCAGCGAAGCGACGATCACGGCACCCGCTACCAGCTTTAGAAAACCCGGTTTTCCGCGCCCTCCATCCGCCTCCGAAGCGGATGTCGCAAGAGCCTGCTGCTGCACCTGCTGGATCTCCATTCCGGGTGCTGTGAGAATCAAGCGCACTTGATCGAGCCGCAGCTCATCGCCGGGCAAAAGCTGAGCAGATTGCACGCGCCGATTGTTGATGTAGGTGCCATTCGAAGAGCCGAGGTCTTCGACCTGAAGGCCGAGCTCGTTCGGCTTCACCCGCGCGTGGCGACGCGATATTTCCTCGACCGGGATCGCGATGTCGCATTCCGATGAGCGGCCGATAATCATCGGGCCCGTTACACCGAACATTTTTCCAAAGGTGGCACCGGAAACACCACGCAAAACAAACTTGGGCGGCGCGGTCCGCACACGGGTGTCGCCCAAGTCGCCATCCCTCGCCATGGCCTGAGCCGCCACCAAGGCCTGGGGTGGCTGCGGCGCGCCTCCGGCCATCGTCTTGGCCGATTCGGCCGAGACAAACTTCACCATCACCGCGCCAAAGCCCAAGAGGTCTCCGCTGCGCAGCGCGATAAGCTCGCGGACGGGCTTTCCGTTGACCGTGACCGCACCACCGCCGTCCTGAAGCTGAAGGTTTGCGCCAGTACCAGTGACGTGAATCTCGAAGTGACGCGGCTCAACGCCGGGTGCGGTCAGCGACACGGCAGCATCGGGATCGCTGCCAATGCGATTCACGCCTACATTCAGCAATACCGAAGCGTGCTCGCCGCCAAGAAAAACCAACTTCATCCCATACCCCTTTGACTGCTCCGGAGCGCTTCGACGCGACCCGCCTGACTAGTGTGCGTGAGTCGCCGGGGCTTCGTCACCCTCCGAAAGCCGGTTGATCCTGCGGCTGGGCTTGCCTGAAACCCCAAGCGGCACCACATTGGGCGCATGGATACACTTGCCTATGCCCTGTTGGGCACCATTGCCGCCCTTGCGCTGAACTGGTGGGCCGACCAAAAAGCCGCCGACCGAGCCACTGCCGCAGCACGGCGCGCTTGCGAGCAGGCGGGTGTTCTTTGGCTCGACCAGAACGTGCAGCGCATCCGCAAGCGTCTGGCACGCAATGCCGAAGGCCGCCTTTCGTGGCGGCGTGAGTACGACTTCGAGTTCACCAGTAGCGGCGACGATCGCCAATTAGGGCGGGTGAGCCTCATTGGTGCCGAGGTGGTGGGGCTGGTCGGGCCGGTACCCGCGCCGACGCTCTACGTCGGCGGCTGGAATCGACCGCCTACTTGATAATCCGCAGATGGCCGCCGCGCTTGGGCGGCTCCGACCCCGTCCCGCTGTCATCGACGGGAGCTTGCTCCGGTGCCACGCCGGCATCGTCTGGCGGAAGACCCATGCCCTGCCCGGTTTCCTGCGCATAAACCGCTAACACGGCAGCCAAGGGAACCACCACCGTCTGGCTGAGCCCCGCAAACCGCGCCATGAAACTGACTTCTCGATTGCCCAACTGCAATTGCGACACCGCGCGGCTCGCGATGTTCAGAACCACACGGCCGTCCTTGACCGCCGACGCCGGCACCCGTAGACCCTCGTGGGCTGCGTCGACGAGCAAGTAGGGCGTCATTCCGTTGTCGACAATCCATTCATGCATCGCTCGCAGCAGATACGGGCGATTGGACGTCATCGGGTGCCCGGAATCGGCCTCGCTCATGCGGGCAAGTCGCGGAGGTTCTTTTCCTCCGCCGTCAGGCTGCGCAGAAAGCCCGGATTGCGGAAGATGCGCATGCCATAGTCCTCGATCAACTTGGCCTCCTTCGGCAGCACGACGCCCAGTGCTGGCAGACGCCAGATGATCGGTGCCATCGCGCAATCGGCCAAGCTCATTTCCGTATTGAGGAAGAACTTGAAAGCCTTGAACAGCGGCAGCGCCGCCAATACCAAGTCACGCAGTTGCCGGCGCGCGTGGTCGGTCTGCGCCTTGCTGGCCGATTGCTGGACCGCTTGGACGTGCGGCACCCATTCATGCTCGAGGCGAAGCATGGCCAAGCGCAGCCTAGCCCGAGAAAGCGGGTCGATCGGCATCAAGGGTGGATGCGGATAACGCTCGTCGAGGTACTCGGTTACGACCGACGCCGAATACAAGACGAGATCGCGCTCGACCAGCGTAGGAACGGAGTGGTAGGGGTTGAGATCGATCAAGTCCTCCGGCGGATGAGCCGGATCGACCGCAATTAGGTCAAAACTCACACCCTTCGCCGCGAGTACCAAGCGAACCCGGTGACTGAGCACGCAGTCTTTCGCGGAAAACAGGGTCAAGGTGTTGCGTAAACGCGGGCTTGTAGCCATCGACACTTCCCTTCGACGCAGCTATCGACACCGTGTCGACAGCCCAGCGCCCGCTAACGTGCCGTAAAACGCCGCCTTTCCGCAAGGGGCATGAGTTGGGGGGGGCTGGAAATGCCGCCCTAGTGCACGTCTCGCCAGTATTCCCTCTTCAGCAGCCAAGCCAGCAGCGTAAAGAACGAGAGGAACAGGATCACGTAGACGCCCATGCTTTCACGCTTGAGGCGAGCCGGCTCACCGACGTAGGTGAGGAAGGCCGCAAGGTCGGTGATGGCCTGCTGATATTCCTCGGGAGAGAGCCGACCTTGCTCGTGCTCCTGAATAACGAAGCCATCCTCGGTCTTCCGCTGGATGCCCTGAAGCTCCCAAAGCACATTGGGCATGCTTGATCCGACGAGCAGCGTGTTGTTCCAGCCCATCGGACGCGATTCGTCGACGTAGAAGGACTTCAAGAAGGTGTAGATCCAGTCCTCCTGGCCGATTTTGCCGCGCGCGGTGGTTGACAGGTCGGGCGGTGCCTTGCTGAACCAAGCCCGGCCATCGTCCTCGCTCATACCGGTTTTCATCAGGTCGCCAATTTTGGCGTCACCCATGATGACGTAGGCCTCCACCTGCTCAGGCGTGAGTTGGAGATCCTCGCCTAAACGCGAATAGCGCATGAACTGCAAGGAATGGCAGGCGGCACAGTAGTTCATGTACAGGCCCAAGCCGCGCTGCAGCGAAGATCGGTCGTGCAGGTCGATCGGAGCGTCCTGGAGCGGGGCCTTACCCGCCGCAAAACCGAGCGCCGGCACGAGGGCGAAGAGGACGGCAAAAATGCGCGACTTAAGCATGCGAGGACACCCGCTCCGGAACCGTCACCCGCTCTGGAACCGGCTTGGTTTTGTCAATGGCCGTCCAGAACGGCATCGTGAAGAAGAAAGCGAAATAGAAGATGGTGCAGATGCGCGCCACCAGCGTCTGGAGTTCGGATCCCGATTGCAGTCCCAGCCAGCCAAGCACTACGAAACTGATAACGAACAGCGTCAACATCGTCTTGCTGATCCAGCCGCGGTAACGGAAGGAGCGCACCTTGCTTCGATCCAGCCACGGCAGTAGGAAGAAGATCATCACCGCACCACCCATCACGACCACGCCGAGCAGCGTATTCGGAATGGCCCGAAGCATCGCGTAATACGGCGTGAAGTACCACACCGGCTTGATGTGCTCTGGCGTGACCAGCGGATTCGCTACGTTGAAGTTGTCGAATTCTAGGAACAAATTGCCGAAGGTCGGGGCATAGAAGATGATGAAGGCGGCAATAATCATGAACACGCCAGCGCCGAAGATGTCCTTCACCGTGTAATACGGATGGAAGGGGATGCCGTCCAACGGCTTGCCGTTGGCGTCCTTCGTCTTCTTGATGTCGATGCCATCGGGATTGTTGGAGCCAACCTCGTGCAGGGCACCAAGATGCAGCACGATCAACAGCAGCAATACCAGCGGCAGAGCGATGACATGCAGCGCAAAGAAGCGATTGATCGTGGCGTCGGAGACGAGGTAGTCGCCGCGGATCCAGATCACTAGCTCAGGGCCAATAATCGGAATGGCCGAGAACAAGTTGATGATGACTTGCGCACCCCAGTAGGACATCTGGCCCCAAGGCAGCACGTAGCCGAGGAAGGCTTCGGCCATCAACACTAGGAAGATGAACATTCCGAGCACCCAGACCAGCTCGCGCGGCTTTTGATAGGAGCCATAGATCATCGCGCGGAACATGTGCAGGTAGACGACCACGAAGAACAGCGATGCGCCGGTACTGTGCATGTAGCGAATCAGCCAGCCCCACTCCACATCGCGCATGATGTACTCGACCGAAGCGAAAGCCTCGGCCGCGCTGGGCTTGTAGTGCATCGTCAGAAAGATGCCGGTGACGATCTGGTTGACGAACACCAGCAGCGCCAACGAGCCGAAGAAATACCAGAAGTTGAAATTCTTCGGGGCGTAATATTCGGTGAGGTGCTTGCGATAGAACGGCAGCAGCCCCGGAGTGCGTTCCGTCACCCAGTCAAAAAGACCGTTGGCGACACTCTCGACTTTGGCTTTCATCAGACGACCTCCTCTGGCGCGACACCCACCACGATCAGGCTGGGGTTAAGCTTATCGAAATGATGTGGCGGTACGGGGAGGTTGGCCGGTGCCGGCATACCGGAGAACACGCGACCCGCAAGATCGAAGCGCGAGTTGTGGCACGGACAATAAAAGCCACCCAACCACTCGCTATCAAAAGGCTGCGGTTGCAGTTCCGGCACATGCAGCGGCGAGCAACCGAGGTGGGTACAGATGCCGACCAGCACGCCGATTTCGGGCTTTAAGGAGCGCGTCTCGTTTTTGGCAAAAGCCGGCGTCTGGTCGGTGTTATCGGACATCGGGTCGGCCAGACGCCCGTCAAGCTTGGGCAATGCAGCGAGCTGTTCGACATTGCGCTGGAAGATCCAGACCGGCTTGCCGCGCCACTGAACGGTCATCCGTCCGCCCGGCTCGCGGCTGAGATTGCTGATGTCGACCGTAACCGGAGCACCTGCACTTTGCGCGCGTGCACTGGGCTTCCAACTGGCGAGGAAGGCATAGCTGACGGCACCCGTACCCATCGCGCCCACCACAGCAGTGCTCGCGGTAAGAAATCGACGACGCCCGTTGTTTAACCCTTCGTTGGCCATTCGGTTCTCCGAACTTCGCTATTCATGGGGAACGCGGAGCACTGGATTCCGGCACCGCATGCTGAAAAAAGAGTGTAGCCGAATGACACTTAGCCGAACAACGTCAAAGGTGAACCGCTCCGAAACTTAAGGAGCACCCGCCGCGATGGGGAAGGGCGTGGATAGGGCGAGGGCATCACGGTAACGGGCGTGAAGAGCAGCCACCCGAACGACATAGCGCTGGGTTTCGTCGAAAGGCGGCACCCCGCCGTGGCGGTCGACATTGCCCTCACCCGCGTTGTAGCCCGCAGCAGCCAAGGTGACGTCACCATCAAAGCGATCTAGCAGCCAGGCGAGATACTGCACACCGCCGCGAATGTTCTGAACTGGATCGAAGGGGTCGGCCACGCCAAAACGGTCGGCGGTGGCCGGGATGAGCTGCATGAGGCCCTGCGCACCCTTGTGCGAGACGGCATTAGGGTTGAACGACGACTCCGCGTGGACAATGGCTCGCACCAGCGCCTCATCGACGCCGAACTGCAAGGCCGCCGCGCGGATTTCCGCCGCGAACGCCGACGTGTTGAGTCGCAGGGTCGAAAAATCCACGCCCGGCAGCACCGCACAGGCATAGCAAGTCTCGACATAGGTGAAGAGTGTGCGCACCGGAGCGCCGGTGTTTTGCGGCCGGACATTGGTGTAGTGGGTAACGCCATTCTTCACGAAGGTGTACACAGCGCCGCGAGTCACGCGCGCACCGCGCGCCGCTGGCGTGGTCGTGGCCGTCGCGCTCGGATTCGCCACGAACTCGATGCGGCGGTCGGGAGGGTTGCGGGCGGGCGCGGGCGTTGGAGCTTGGGTGCGCGAGGGCGGCACGCCTGACGCCGTGGTCGGCGCGATGGCCGGGCGGGCATCCGGACGAAAACGAGCGGCGACGGTGCAGGTTTTTTCGGCATGGCGCTCGCGGCCGAAATGCGAGACACCATCGGCACCGGTGCAGCGGTAAAGGGTGCCGGCGGCGGCTGTTGTCGAGAACCCACCAGCAGACAACGCCAACGCGAGGGCTAGCAGGAGGGGCAGCGGTCGATCAAACGGGATGCGGACGACGAACATAAGGCGCAGTGTCCACTCCCTGCGCTTCGCTGCCAAGCCCGACGCCGCGCAGGTTCAGCGCGGGGACGTACAATCCGCGCCCCACCCACCGGAACGGAGTACGCACCGTATGCCCGGCAAGCTCTTCATCAAGACCCACGGCTGCCAGATGAACGAGTACGACTCGACCAAGATGGTCGACGTGCTCGCCGCCGAACACGGCCTCGAACTGACCGAGAACGAGGCGGAAGCCGACGTCATCCTGGTCAACACCTGCTCGATCCGCGAGAAGGCGCAGGAGAAGGTGTTCTCCCAGCTCGGCCGCTGGCGCAAGCTGAAGCAGAACAACCCGAACCTCGTCATCGGCGTCGGCGGCTGCGTGGCTTCGCAGGAAGGCGAGGCCATCATCAAGCGCGCGCCCTTCGTCGATGTGGTGTTCGGGCCGCAGACCCTGCACCGCCTGCCCGCGCTGATCGACGCCAAGCGCGCGACCGGCCGGCCGCAGGTCGACATCTCGTTCCCGGAGATCGAGAAGTTCGACCGCCTGCCCGAGCCGCGCGCCGATGGCCCGACCGCGTTTGTTTCGATCATGGAGGGCTGCAGCAAGTACTGCGCCTTCTGCGTGGTGCCCTACACCCGCGGCGAGGAAGTGAGCCGGCCGTTCGAGGACGTGCTGGTGGAAGTGGCCCAGCTCGCCGACCAGGGCGTGCGCGAGGTCACCCTGCTCGGCCAGAACGTCAACGCGTATCGCGGTCACATCAGCGGTGCGACGGACGACGGCGGCGTGGCCGACCTCGCCGACCTGATCCGCGCCATCGCCGAGTTCGAGGGCATCGGCCGCATCCGCTTCACCACCTCGCACCCGATGGAGTTCACCGACTCGCTGGTGGAGGCCTACCGCGACGTGCCGAAGCTGGCGTCCTTCCTGCATCTGCCGGTGCAGTCGGGCTCCGACCGCGTGCTCACGGCGATGAAGCGCAATCACACGGTGCTGGAGTTCAAGGCGAAAATCCGCAAGCTGCGCGAGGCGCGGCCGGACATCTGCGTCAGCTCGGACTTCATCGTCGGTTTTCCCGGCGAAACCGAGCGCGACTTCGAGCAGACCATGAAGCTGATCGACGACATCGGCTTCGACCAGAGTTTCAGCTTCGTCTACTCCAAGCGCCCGGGCACACCGGCCGCCAATCTGCCGGATGACACGCCGGCCGAGGTGAAGAGCGCCCGCCTCACTCGCCTGCAAGACACCATCACTGCGAACGCGCGGAAGATCTCGCAAGCGATGGTCGGTAGCGTGCAAACCGTGCTGGTGGAAGGCCCATCGAAGAAAAATCCCGCCGAAGTCACGGGTCGCAGCGCGAACATGCGCTTCGTTAATTTTGCCGGTTCACAGCGGCTCATCGGCCAATTCGTCGAAGTCGAGATCACCGATGTGATGAGCAACTCGCTGCGTGGACGCATCGTCACCCGCGAATCGGTGGCGACCTGATGACGGCAGCCCACCGCGACTTCACGCTCGAACCCGACGACGGCGAGCGGCTGGCCAATCTGTCCGGGCCACTCGATGCGCATCTCCGCCAGATCGAGCTGCGCCTCGGCGTCGAAATCGCCAATCGCGGCGGGGTGTTCCGCGTGTCGGGGCCCGAGAAGGCAGCGCAGGCCACCGAACGCCTGCTGCGCCAGCTCTGGATCGATGGCGAAAGCGAATTACTGACGCCCGAAGCCATCCACCTGCGGCTCGGCGCCGACGACGAAACCGCCGTCGAGCGCGACCTCGGCCACGCGCCGCAAGACGTCGCCATCAAGGTGAAGCGCGGCACCGTGCGCGGGCGCGGTGCCAACCAGGCGGCCTACCTGCAGGCCATCGCCGCGCACGACATCAATTTCGGCATCGGCCCGGCGGGCACCGGCAAGACCTACCTCGCGGTGGCGAGCGCGGTCGAGGCGCTCAAAGAATCGCGCGTACAGCGCATCCTGCTGGTGCGCCCGGCGGTCGAGGCCGGCGAAAAACTCGGCTTCCTGCCCGGCGATCTCGCGCAGAAGATCGACCCCTACCTGCGCCCGCTCTACGACGCGCTCTACGAGATGCTCGGCGTCGAGACGGTGGCGAAACTGATCGAGCGCAACGTCATCGAAGTGGCCCCACTGGCCTACATGCGCGGCCGCACGCTCAACGACGCCTTCGTGATCCTCGACGAGGCGCAGAACACCACCGTCGAACAGATGAAGATGTTTCTGACCCGGATCGGTTTCGGGACGACGGCCGTGGTGACCGGCGACCTCTCGCAGATCGACCTGCCCAAGCACCAGAAGAGCGGCCTGCGCGACGCGGTCGAAGTGCTGAAGGGCGTGGAAGGCATCAGCTTCCAGTTTTTCGAAGCCAAGGACGTGGTGCGGCATCCGCTGGTGGCCAAGATCGTGCGCGCCTACGAGCGCCGCGACGCGGACGTCGCGGCCAGCGGCTCCTGAGGCCCGGCCCCGTCCGGGTCACGCTGCCATGCCAGAAATCACCGTCCACGTCAGCTACGGACTCCCGCGCAAGGGTCTGCCCGCCGCCGTCAGTGTGCGCCGCTGGGTCGAAGCGGCCCTCGCCGGGCACCGCCCTGCGGTTGAACTGTCCGTGCGCTACGTCGATTCCACCGAAGGACGCGCGCTGAATCGCGACTACCGGGGCAAGGACTACGCGACCAACGTGCTCAGCTTCCCGGTCGAACTGCCGTCCGGCGTGCGCTCGCCACTGCTCGGTGATCTGGTGGTTTGTGGCCCGGTCGTCGCGCTGGAGGCTCTCGATCAAAACAAGCCGCTGCTGCATCACCACGCCCACTTGGTGGTGCACGGGGTATTGCACCTGCTCGGCATGGACCACGAGCACTCCGAGGCTGAAGCCTTGGCCATGGAGACCCGCGAACGGCGCATTCTCGCCGGCCTGGGTATCCCAGACCCCTATGCCGAACGCTGAACGCGTGAGCCTCGGCGCGACCGCAAACGAAGCTGTCGCAGGCATCGGCTACACTCCGCCGCTCGCGCCCTCCTTCGGGGGCATTCGCCTTACAGGAATGTCAGACGACGACCCTAGTTCCCTGCCCGAAAAACGCTCCTGGTTGGAGCGCTTGTCCCACGCTTTCTCGGGCGAACCCAAGACCCACGAGGATCTGATCGAGATACTCGGCGACGCGCGCAACAGCGGGCTGATCGAAGGCGACACCCTACGCATGCTGGAAGGCGCGTTGGCGGTATCGACGATGACCGTCGCAGACATCATGGTGCCGCGCGCGCAGATGGTCTCGTTGCCGGCGGAAGGCACGCTGCTGGATTTGATGAGGCGCGTCGTCGAAAGCGGCCATTCGCGCTTCCCGGTGCATGGAGAAGACCGCGACACGATTCTCGGCGTGCTGCTGGCGAAGGATCTCCTGCGCGGCATCGTCGCCGACTCCGCGGTGCAGGATGTGCGCGAATTATTGCGGCCACCGGTGCTCATCCCCGATAGCAAACGCTTGAACGTCCTCCTGCGCGATTTCCGCGCCTCGCGCAACCACATGGCCATTGTGGTGGATGAGCACGGCGGGGTTGCCGGCCTTGTCACCATCGAAGACGTGCTGGAGGAAATCGTCGGCGAGATCGACGATGAGCACGACGACGAAGCGAAGGCTCCGCTGGTCCTTCAAGCCGATGCGGACGGACGCTACGTCGTCGAAGCGCTGACGCCCATCGATGATTTCAACCTGCGCTTTGGCGCCCACTTCCCGGATGATGAGTTCGACACCATCGGTGGGCTGGTGGTAGCCGGCATCGGCCACCTGCCCGAGCCGGGCGAGGAGTTTCAACATGGGCGCTTCCACTTCACCGTACTGGACGCCGACCAACGCCGTGTCCACAGCCTTCGCGTCCACCTGCATGTTGATGCCGACTAAAGCGCGCGCTGCCGTGTCGCTTGGCGGGCTGCTGATGCTGCTCGTGATGCTCGTTCTGGCCGTTCCTGTCGCCGCACAGGCGAACGCGCCGACACCACGCGTCGGCGTATTGACCATGCAGCCGGGCGAAGAGTTTTTCGCGCGATTCGGCCACAACGCGATCGTGATCGATCCGCAAGATGGCCGCGAGCCGATCAGCTACAACTTCGGCTACTTCGACCCCACGGAGCCCGACTTCGTGACGCGTTTCATCGCCGGCACGATGCGCTATCGCTTGCTAGCTCTGCCGCTCGATGCCGACCTCGCGAACTATGCGCAAAGCGGTCGCGGAGTCACGGTGCAATGGCTGGATCTCGAACAAAACGAAGCCAATGCGCTGCTGGCCATGCTGGAAATCAATGCACGCCCAGAGAACGCCGTCTACGACTACCGCTACTTCACCGACAATTGCTCAACCCGCGTGCGCGACGCGCTCGATGCCGCCACCGGCGGGCTTCTGAAGCGCCCGCTCACGGCCAGCTCGCAGGGCAATACCTACCGTTTTGAAGCGGTCCGGCTGGCCTTGCCTGATCTCTGGATGGGCGTCGGTTTTCACTTGCTGCTCTCGGCGCGCGCGGATCGTCCATTGTCACGTTGGGACGAGGCGTTCATCCCCATGCGGCTCGCCGACTCCCTGCGGACCATCCGCCGCGCCGACGGGCGGCCGCTGGTGGTCGCAGAAGCGGAACTGCTTCCGCACCACCTGCCGCTGCCACCGCTAGAACCACCGCAGTGGCGCATCGAAGCTGGCCTGCTCGGACTTGCGCTGGCTTTTGGTCTGCTTCGACTGGGCCGCCGCGCACCACGTTCCGTCGCGGCCTTCGCTGGCGCTTTCTGGCTGTTGGCGGGCTTGGTGGGATGCATCCTGCTGTTTCTTTGGTTCGGCAGCGGGCATGATTTCTCCTGGGCGAATGAGAACCTGCTTCTGTTGCCGCCGATTGCGCTACTGCTGCTTCCCGGTGCGTGGCGGGCGATGCGCGGACGGGCACCGGGAGCGTTCTTCCAAACGACGCTACTCCTCGTGCTGGTGCTGGCTGCCGGCTACGGCTTCGTCAAGCTGATGCCGTTTATGCGCCAGGAGAATGTCGAGTGGGTCTTCCTGCTACTACCGCTGCACTGGGCTCTCGCCCGGCACTTCCGCCGCCTAGTCGCGCAGAGTGAGCGCGCCGGATGATGCGAGGATGAGCTTGGTCATCCCGACCCATCCACAAACGCGCGCGGATATGGTTCGCGCCTGCGTCCACTACCGCGACGGCTGCAAAGTGGCCGACCTGACACTCGATGCCATCAGCGATGTGCTCGAAGTCGATGACGGCAGTTTCGTTTGGGTGGGGCTGTACGAGCCCGATGAGACGCTGCTGCACAAGTTGCAGGAAGAGTTCGGTCTGCATCCACTGGCCGTAGAAGATGCACTGAAGGCTCACCAACGGCCAAAGATCGATTCCTACGGCGATGCGCTCTTCATCGTCTTGCATACCGCAGGCTCGTCGGAGAACTGCGCCATCGGCGTCGGTGAGACGCATGTGTTTCTCGGCCCTCGCTACCTCGTCATCGTGCGCCACGGCACATCGACGAGCTACGCTGCGGCGCGAGAGCGCTGCGAAAAACACCCGGAGTTGTTGCGGCTAGGCCCTGGATTCGGACTCTACGCGGTGCTCGACTACGCCGTGGACAACTACTTTCCGATCGTCGAGCAATACCGCAATGAGCTCGGCACGATCGAGTCGCACATCTTCGACCGTCAGTTCAAACGCGAAACCATCCGCCGGCTCTACAACCTGAAGCGTGACCTGGGCCGCTTGCGGCTCGCTGTCTCGCCGCTCGCCGATGTACTGAATCAACTGGTGCGCTTCTATCCGCAGTTGGTGCGCCCCGAACTGATGGTCTACTTCCGCGACGTACAAGACCATGTCGCACGCGTTACCGAGGCCACCGACACCATGCGCGAGATGCTGACCGCAGCAATGTCGGTGAACCTGTCGCTCGTCACCGCCGAGCAGGGCGAAGTGGTGAAGCGACTGGCCGGCTGGGCCGCGCTGCTGGCGGTGCCGACGCTGATCGCGAGCTGGTACGGCATGAACTTCGAGTTCATGCCTGAGCTTCCCGGCCGCTTCTCGTATCCGATCCTGATCGCCGTGGTGGCAGTGCTGGTCACGGTGCTCTACCGAGGCTTGAAAAAAGCTCGCTGGCTCTAAACCGAAAGCACGGCGACCGCGTTTTGGCGGGCGTCAGAGCATCCCGGTTTCCAGCCTCGCCGCTTCAGACATCATCGACTGATTCCACGGCGGGTCGAACACCAGCTCGACATCGGCCTCGACCACGGTCGGGATGCGCTCAAGCTTGGAACGCACATCGTCGACGAGAATGTCGCCCATGCCACAGGCAGGAGCGGTCAGCGTCATCCGCACATCGACCTTGCGCGCGCCATCATCGCGGCGCACGAGATCGACGGAGTAGACCAAGCCAAGCTCGACGATGCTTACCGGGATCTCCGGGTCGAAGCAGGTGCGCAATTGTTCCCACACCAGCGTTTCCACCTCGCCGTCACCCGCATCGGCGGACAGCGCCAAGGCTTGCGGCGGGGTTTTGCCGATGGCATCGGCGTCCTCGCCGGCGATGCGAAACAGATTGCCCTCGACGAATACGGTGAACGAGCCGCCAAGCGCTTGGGTGATGTAGCCGACACTGCCCGCCGGCAGAGTGACGCGCTCGCCCTGGGGCACCAGCACGGCGGCGCAATCGCGGGAAAAACTGGCAGGTTCGCTGGAACGGCTGTACATCGGCTATTGAATCAGGACCAAATTGATCCCAATTCTAGCCGCCGAACCTCCGGGCGGCTACGCTGCGCCGCCCTTCCGCCAAATCCCGCGAGCTGTCCTTGCACGCTTCTGTAAATACCCACCGCCCGCATCAGCCCTCCGCAGTTTCCAACCCACTCGGCATTCGCCGCTGGCTGACGATCTCGGTGTTGGTGCTGGCGTGGCCCCTGCTGGTGGCACTTTGGGTCTTTGCAGCGCAAAGCTTCGGCGCGCCAGCGCTTTGGATGGCAGTGATTGCGGTAGCCGATGCCAGTCTGCTGCTCGGACTGCTGCGTTGGCCGCCCGGCTGGCCGCGTGTGGCGCTGGCACTGGGCTTTTTGCTCGCCTGTCTGCTGCCCAGTCTGTGGATTGCGGCGGCAGGAGTGCTCGGGCCCGCTTTCGGCCTCGCGCCCTGGGAGTCGGCGCTGCGGATGGGGCCGGTGCTGTTTGAAATCATCGCCACGCCGTGGCTGACATTCGGCAATCTGGTTTGGCTCGCCACTGCGGTCGCACTTGGCGTCTGGTGGAACCGCTAGAGGCGCGAGGTTTGATCGGCGTCATGGTTGTCACCGGTACCTCGTTTCACTGTAACAACACTTCTCCGCGCGCCTGTAGCCATGCCGAACGACGTCCTCATCATCGGTGCCGGCCCCTCGGGCCTGTGCATGGCCCGTGCGCTCGCCGACGCTGGCTTCGCGGCCACGCTGCTTGAGCAGGGCGATGCCCACGCCCTCGCCGAGCCCGCCGACGATGGCCGCGAGATCGCGCTCACCCATGCCAGCCGCGCCTCACTCGAGCGCCTCGGCCTGTGGCAGCACTTCCGCGCCGAGGAAATCGCCCCGCTGGCGCGTGCCCTCGTGCTCGACGGCGACGACCGCGACGGTCTGCGCTTTGATCCGCCCGCAGCACTGACGGGACCGCTGGGCTGGCTGGTGCCGCATCACGCCATTCGCCGGGCCGCCTACGCTGAAGCCTCGGCATCCAAAGGTATCGAGATTCTCGGCCACGCCCGCGTCACCGGGCTCGAACCCGGCCCCGAGCGCATCACCGCGACGCTTGAGGACGGTCGCCGCTTCGACGCACGCCTGGTCATTGCCGCCGACAACCGCTTCTCCGGCTGCCGACGCGCGATGGGCATCGCCGCCGACCACCATGACTTCGGCAAAGTCATGATCGTGGTTCAAGTGCGCCATGAGCGCGGCCACGACGCGACCGCTTGGGAATGGTTCCGCTACGGCCAGACCCTTGCCTTGCTGCCCCTGCACGATCCACACACCAGCTCTGCCGTGCTCACCCTGCTACCGCGCGAGGCCGCGGCCTTCATGGCGCTCGACGCTGCTGCGCAGGGCGTGGCGCTCACCCGGCGCTTCGATGACCGACTCGGCAGCATGCAGGTGGCGACGCGCGCCTTCGCCTACCCGCTCGTTGGTGTCTACGCCAAGCGCTTCACCGGCCAGCGCTTCGCCCTCATCGGCGATGCCGCCGTCGGCATGCATCCGGTCACGGCACATGGCTTCAATTTCGGCCTTGCCAGTGTCGTCCGCTTGGCTGACCTGCTTGGTGATGCCCATCGCGCGGGCCGCGACCCCGGCGACGCGCGTCTGCTGCGGCACTATGCCATCAGCCATCGGCTCGCCACGCGCCCGCTGTATGCCGCCACGCGCCTTGTCGTCGATCTGTTCACCGACGACCGCACGCCCATCCGCGCGCTGCGCAAGGGCGTTCTCGGGCTGGCCTCGCACCTGCCCGGCTTTCGCCAACGGGTGGCACGAGGCCTGATCGACGCGGGCAGCGGGCTGCGCCTGCCGCTCGGCTTGCCGTTTTCGCGGCGCTGATGCGAGCGCGCCCGATGCCGCAGCCCTCCGA
>BBPE01000377.1_pt1 | contig 21230 bp, 15 predicted proteins | sample 1344301 | NCBI WGS metagenome assembly BBPE01 (sample SAMD00019089, study PRJDB2971) | groundwater metagenome | isolation source: The Cedars highly-alkaline
GTGCCCTTGAGACAGATGGTTTGGGTGGAACTCGGACGTGGGATCGACCGGGCTGACGCGGGCTGAAGGCGGCGTTGTGGGCGGGTTTGCCGGCGGCGTGGGTCTGCATCGAGCGGCGGCGGCCGGACGGATGGTTTGGGCGGTTCGGGGCAAAAAATACTGCCGACGCGACGGATGAGCCAGGGCTTGCGGGGCGAAGTCGGACGCAAAACCACGCCACAGTTGTAGGATGTCCGACTTCGCGGAAAAAGTGCAGCCGACCGCCGCATTCAGCGCGTTATCCACAGTCCAGGCGTTGGTCTGCGCGCGGGCGAAGTCGGACTGTCACTTTATTCCTAACTAGGGGCGGTTGAGAACGCCGGCGGGGTTTTCTTGTGTAAACTCACCGCGAGTTTGTCGATGCGGCATGCGTCTATCGAATATCACCTTTGTGCAGCCGATGCGATGCTTTTCGCGGACGTTCGCTCGGAGCAGTGCGTAGGTGGATCAACGGCACAGCCGCCCCGCCCCCGGCAGTGACCGAATGGCTCGCGCGCAGGCTGGCCGACCCGTGCCCGCGCGTGACGGCCAGGCGACCCATTCCTCCAACGCGGTCGAACGTGCCCTGGCCCCGGCCCCGGCGCAGCCAGCACCCGGCCTCGCGAGACCATTGAGAGGCGGGCGAGGCGACGCGACCGCGCGCGCACGATTTTCGTGCGCCAACCAAATGGCAGAAGTTTGCCAAACCAAACGGCCGGCTACAATCAGGGAGCGGGAACGGGAAACCCGCACGGCGGAGATGGCCAGGTTCAGGGAACGTGAGCGCGCGCAGGCCGCCCACCTGATCGTGACCGAGGTCCAGCGCCTCCACGCCGAGGGACTTCTGGATGGCACCAACCACCTCGAATCGATGAGACGTTTGGCTGCAAGGCATTCCGGCACGGAGTGATCCCACCCCGAAAAGGGCCGGGGCATGGGTCTTTACCAGTCGCGATGGCCGCCCTGGGCGACGGGGTGTGGCACGGGTGACACGCGGGTCGGGCGGGGGGTGGGGGAAGCGCCCTTCAGTGCGACGTGACGGCCGCCATGACGCGGGCCGCCAGTTCCGCGTCCACCCCCGCGTCGTGCAGGCCGCCCGTTGCCCGCACGCCCAGCGCCTCGGCCAGCTCCCCCAACTTGAGGCGCGCGTGCCCCGCCCGGCGCGCGGCGGCCTGGCTGCACTCCCAGCGGTGGGGCAGCGGCTCCGCCCCGCACCGTGCCTGCTCTCCCAAGAGCATGCGGCGATCAAATGCCGCGTTGTGCGCGACGATGGGCAGGTCGCCGCAGGTCTCCATCAGGGCGGGCAGCACCTCGGGGAAGGGCGGCGCGCCGGCCACGCGCCGCTCGCCGATGCCCGTGACGGCTTCCGCCCTCGGGCAGAAGCGCGTCCCGGGCGGCGGGCGCACGAGGGTGACGAGACGGTAGCGCGGGCTCATCTCCACCTCGACCGATCCGGAGATCCACCTCCAGCGGAATCGCAGGGCGGCCAGCTGCACGACCCGCGCGTCTCCCCCCAGACCCGTGGTTTCCGTGTCCACGGCCGCCGCGTAGGCCCAGCCGTCGCGGCGGGGAAAGGGGAAAAACAAATCTTGGGTCATGCCCGCCCGCCGATGTCAGCCTTCGGGTATCATGCCCCCGCGCCGCCGGAGGTGGGAACATCTTTCCCGTGTTCCCATGCGGAACAACGCGGTCCGCGTTTGACCCTTTCGCCGCCCTGCGGCAACCCTGGCGGGGCAAGCGCGAAGGTCGTCCGTATGTCCCTCATCGAACGCCACGAGATCCAGCGCCGCCTTCTCGGGGAGAATTTCGTCTAACCTGGACATCCCCTGACGGTCGCGTTGATCCTCATGGAGGTCTTCCCCTCCCTGTCCGCAGCCAAGGACATGAGGGCGAGATGTTCCCCGCCGACCAGCGTTCCAGCCTCGTTCCTGGCTCGGGCGGCACGGTCAACTCGTCCCTGCACCTGCTCGACCGCATCGCGCTGGGCGACCTGCCCCCTCCGAGGTCCCCGCCTGGGCGGCCGCCCAGGAACAGGCGGACCGCGTGGCCGACGCGTTCGTGGCCAAGGCGTGCGCGTGGCTCGTCATGCCACCGCCGCCGCAACCCCGCTGATTCACCTCCGCGGCGACGGGGCTTGGGGCGCGTCCGCGCGACTCTCGGGGGCGGCGCACCGCCCCACCACCCCGGCGATCTCCTCACCGTACTTCGCGGCGCGGTTCACTCCCATGCCCGGCACCCTGGCGCAGGCCGGGCCGGTGGCGGGACGGGCGGCGACCAGGCCGAGCAGGGTCGCGTCGTTGAAGATGATGTAGGGCGGCACGCCCTGGCGGCGCGCCTCGTCCCTCCGCCACGCCCGCAGGGCCGCCTCCAATCCCGCGTCGGCGGGGGCTGCGGACGGCACCGCCTCGGCGACGAGGCCCCGCTTGGTCCGCCCCCCGCCGTGTGCGGCACGCAGGGGGGGCATGGTCATCCGCATGCCACCCTCGCCGCGCATCAGCGCGAGGCCGCTCGGCGTGATGGACAATCCGCCGTGCCCGTCGGGCGGCGACTCGAAGTGGCCCGCCGCGAGAACCTGGCGCACGGCGTGCACCCAGTGCCCTTCGCCCAGGTCGCGGCCCGCGCCCCAGGTGGGCAGGCGGTCGTGGCCGAGGCGCAGGGCCGCGTCGTTGGGCCGCCCCAGCAGAATGTCGACGAGGTGGCGCGCGCCGAAGCGCTGGCCCGTGCGCGCGGCGGCGGACAGGAGCTTGCGTGCGTCCGTCGTGCCGTCGTAGGTGACCGCCGGCGACAGGCAGCGGTCGCACCCCCCGCAGCCGCCCGAGGCCGGGTCGTGCCGGCTGTCCTCGCCGAAGTAGCGCAGCACGACGGAGCGACGGCAGTCGGGGCTCTCCGCGTAGGCCACCAGGGCGTTGAGGCGCGAGAGCATGGACCGCTTGTGCTCCGGCGTGCCCTCGCCCGACTCGATCATCTGGCGGCGGCGGACGATGTCCTGCGCGCCGTAGACCATCCACGCCTCGGCGGGCAGCCCGTCGCGCCCACCACGCCCCGTCTCCTGGTAGTACGCCTCGATCGAGGTGGGCAGGGATGTGTGGGCGACGAAGCGGACGTCGGGCTTGTCGATGCCCATGCCGAAGGCCACCGTGGCGCAGACCACCATCGCGTCGGCCCGCAGGAACGCGTCCTGCACCCGCGCCCGGTCCTCCGCCGTCATGCCCGCGTGGTAGTGGGCCGCGTCCACGCCCGCCTTGCGCAGGGCCGCCGCCTGCTCCTCCGTCTCGCGCCTGCTCAGGCAGTAGACGATCCCGCACCGCCCCGCGTGGCGGCGGACCCGGTCCAGGAGCTGCTTTGCGCCCTCGCGCCGGGGTTCGACCAGGTAGGTGATGTTGGGGCGGTCGAAGGAGGCGCGGAACTCCCTGGCCCCCTGTGGTAGCAGGATCTGGCGGATGTCGCGCCGCGTCGCCTCGTCGGCGGTCGCCGTCAGGGCCAGGCGCGGGACCCCGGGGAATCCCCCGAGGACGCGGCCGACCTCTCGGTACTCCGGGCGGAAGTCGTGGCCCCACTGCGACACGCAGTGCGCCTCGTCCACCGCGAACAGGGACAGGTCGCAATCCCCGAGCAGGGCGCGGAAGCCGTCGGAGACCATCCGCTCCGGGGCGACGTAGAGCAGGTCAAGGTCTCCCGAACGCGCGGCGCGCGTCGCCTCGGCCGCTTCCAGCGCCCCCATGGACGAGTTCAGCGCGGCCGCCCGAACCCCCGCCTGCCCCAAGGCCTGGACCTGGTCGCGCATCAGCGCGATGAGTGGGGAAACCACGACGCAAACCCCGCCCCGCGCCAGCGCGGGGACCTGGTAGCAGAGCGACTTGCCGCCCCCCGTGGGCATGAGGACCAGCGCGTCGCCGCCCCCCGACACGTGCTCCACCACCTCGCCCTGCAGCCCCCGGAACCCGGCGTGGCCGAACACGTCGCGCAGGATGTCCAGGGGCTGGCGGCGCAGGGGGCGGTTGGGCATGGGCGCGACCCTACACGCACGGCGGGACTCGGGCAAGGAAGGGGCGCGGACGCGCCGCGTCAGCCGTGGTCAGGCGCTGGTGAAGGTACGGCGGAGATCGGCGCAGGTTCCACATGAACCACGCCAAAGGCCCCGCAGGCCGCCTCGACCAGCCCGAGGGTGCGGCGGCGTATCTCCTCCGGACCCCAGGACGCGTAGGGGCCCAGGCCCAGCCTTCGCAGTCCGCGCATGGCCACGACCTGACGGCTGTTTCCCTCCAGCGGCGCGTCATCGACCATGGCCCTCGCGAGCGACGAACGGGCATAGGCCACCCGCTTTTCGGGAACTGTCGGAAACAGGAAACATGTTCAAGACACTCAAATGCGAGTTGACAAAGACCTTCGTTCTGCCAAGAGGTTCCTCGCCTTCCCAGGGAGAGTCTTCATGGCCGACTTCGCCGTCCGCATCGTTCGAATCCAGCATCCCGTCGTCGATCACCCTGGCGCGGACCGCCTGTCGCTGGTCCGCGTGGGTGGCTACACGGCGGTGACAGCCAAGCTGTTCGGGGCCGAAGCCGACGAACGCGGCGTTCCCGAGGGCAGCCACCGATACGCGCAGGGAGACATCGTGGCCTACATCCCCGAGGCGGCGCTGCTGCCCGAGGCGCTGCTGCGCTCCATGGGGTTCTGGAAGGACGGGCGGGGGACGCTGGCCGGTTCGGCGGGCAACCGCGTGAAGGCGACGAAGCTGCGGGGCATCGTGTCCCAGGGCGTGCTGCACCCGGTGATCTCCGATGCGTCAGGGTCGCACGCCCTGCGCGCGCCGGCCCCTGGGGGCGACGACACCGACGCGTCGAGGGTCCACGCCATGACGGAGGGGCAGGACGTGGCCGACCTGCTGGGCATCACGAAGTACGAGCCGCCCATCCCCATCCACATGCAGGGCGAGGTCTGCAACCTGTTCGGACACGTGGCCCGCTACGACTTCGAGAGCGTGCAGACCCTGCCCGACCTGTTCGAGCCGGGGATGCCCGTGGTGGCGACGGAGAAGCTGCACGGCACCTTCTTCCAGGCCGGCCACGTCCCCGGCCTGGGGCACCCCGACTGCCCGGGCGACGTCTACGTGACCAGCAAGGGCATGGGCAACAGGGGCCTCGGGTTGAAGCGGAACGACGCGAACGCGGGCAACCTCTACGTCCGCACGCTGGGCGGGCTGCTGGACGGCGGGTTGGGCGGGCGGCTGGCGGACGTGTCCGCGCGGAACGGCGGGCTGCCCGCGCGCATGTTCGGCGAGGTCTTCGGACGCGGCGTGCAGGACCTGCACTACGGCGCGGACAAGCCTGCCTTCCGCGCCTTCGACATCCGGATCGGAGATCGCTGGCTGCCGCCCGCCGAGTTCCGGGCGACCGCCGCCGAACTCGGGCTGGACACGGTGCCCGAACTCTACGCGGGACCGTACGACACGGCCATCCTGGAGGCGGCGCGGGACGGCCACACGGTGCTGGGGGGCGGCAATATCCGCGAAGGCATCGTGATCCGCGCCGCGGACGGGTCCGACCACCCCCTCCACGGCCGCCGCATCGGCAAGTGGGTCTCCCCCGACTACCTGCTGCGCAAGGGGGCGGGCGAGGAGGTGCAGTAGGCCGTGGCGATCACCCCCGAGACGGAGCGCCTGGCCCGGGATATCTCCGCCGCGGCCCGGGCGATGGGGCTGTGGGCGTGCGTCAAGGACGTGGCGGCTGCGGCTCGCCGCCACGTCCTGGTGAAGGCGGACGCGCGGACCGGGACGGTTCGCGCGTCCGACCATCGCGACACGCGGGGAACCTCCGACTTCCTGGTGCGCGAAACGCAGACGGCCCACGCCGCCGTCGCGTGGCTCGCCCGCGAGTTCGACCGCCCCGCCCCCGAGGGGTGGGATGCGGCGGCCTGCGCGGAGCGCAAGGCCACCGCGTTCCGCGCCAGGGCGGCCATCGCCGCAGTCCTGCGCGGCCACATTGCGGGGCGGGCCGCCGAGGAACGCGCGCGGGCTGCGCAAACCGTCGCCTCGTGCGGGGACGACAAGGTGCGCCTCCGCCGCTTGGCGCTGGGGGCGAACGCCACCGCCGCGCTGGCCCGCGAAAGGCTGATCGAAATGGGGGTGGACATGACGCAGCAGAGCGGACTGGCCAAGAGCGGGCCGGTCGCTCGGCCAGCCTGGCCGCCGCGCATCGACCGCGCCGCCCCCCGTTGACGCTGGGCGTAGGCACTGGCCATCTACCCCCCATGAAGACCGTCGGCATCCGCCGCCCCCGCGAACCAGGACCGCGCTGGCCCACGGACGCGGAGGCCGCGTTCCTGAACGACCCCGCCCGTCCCCCGCTCCACGCGAAGCCCGCACAAAGGGTGCAGCGCTTCCGCACCCACGAGGCGGCCCAGGCCGACCGGGAGGCGCGCGAGCGGGCGTGGCTGGAGGCCAACCCAGGCGCAACGGTCACCCCGGTCGGACGAAGGATCCCCCGTCCGTGACGGAGTCCTGGATGAGCGAGGAAACCCCGATCCCCGACCTCGGGATGCCCTGCGTCCCCGCCACGTGGGGACATCTGAAGATGGTCCTGGCCGCCCTGGAGGAGGAGGGGGTGGACTACGTCCTCATCGGCGGCTTTGCCATGAACCTGCTCGGGCGGGCGCGCCAGACGGGGGACATCGACATCCTGGTCCGCGACCGCCCCGACAACAACGAACGCTGGATCCGGGCGCTGTCGCGCATGCCGGACGGGGCGGCGGCGGCGCTGGAGGGGGTGGCGAACCCCTTCTCGGCGGACCCCGAAATGGTTTCCGACCCCGAAGAGGGGGAGGAGGACGAATACATCTTGGGTGTTGTGCGAATCAACGACGCATTCGTGATCGATGTGATGTCCCGCGCGTGCGGGGAAACATTCGAGTCCCTGGAAAAGCACATCCTCCGGGTGGAACGCGGGGGCTTGTGCTTTTGCCTTCTCAACGCCGAGGGAATGCTGCTGACCAAGCGCGGCGTTCGACCCAAGGACGTGGAGGACAACAGGTGGCTGTCCTTCAACCTGCACCGAATCACGTCAGAACTGGATCCGCCGCCGCCCCTCCCGCGCTGACGGCGCGTGGCAACGTGTCGGGAAGCGAAGGCAAGGGGGCCAGGATGCCCCCTCCCCGCCGTGTGTCAGTTCGCCGCCGTGGAGACTTGGCGCAGCCACGCGAGCAGGTTGTTCATCTGCTCCTCGTTGCGGATGCCAGCAAACACCATGGAACCCTGCGGCAGCACGTCCTTGGGGTTGGTGAGGTAGCGGCGCAGCGTCGCCTCGTCCCACTTCAACCCGCCCTGGGCCGCCGTCATCAGGTTGGCGCTGTAGCGGAAGCCCTGGACCTGTCCCGCCTGGCGGTCCCACACGCCGTACAGGTTGGGACCAACGCCGTTGCGCCCGCCCTGGTTGATCGAATGGCAGGCGCGGCACTGGTTGAACACGCGCTGCCCCGCCTCGGCATTCTGGGCGAACGCGCCGCCCGTGGGGGCCAGGAGCGCGGCAGCCGCCCCCAGGATCATCGCAAGACGCATGTTCGGACTCCTGTTCGTGGCGGCGGGGATCGTGCGCCGCCCACGGAACTGCACCAGGCACGACCCAGCGCGATTCAGGGGCAAACACCCATAATTGTCAAGTTAACGCGGGGGAAGGTTCCGCCTTCCCCAACCGCGCCGCGTTTCGGACTCGCACACGAGATCTCCGTGCGTGCTTCCTGCTTCCACCGCAGCGATCTTCGCGCGTCCAGCGCCTGATCTGTTGCCGATTGCGCCTGCGGCTGGCATAGTCCGGAGAATGACCGATACCCACGCCCCCCGCCGGGACGAGCTTCGCCTCTACTCGGTGTTCCGCTCGGACATCCCCCTGACCCGCGAGGCGGCCCTGGCGCTGCACGGGGCGGGCTACGCCGCGCTGGCCGCGGCCTGCGACGAGGCGCGGGCGCGGACGGGGACCGACCCAGCCGCCGGATACGACCCGATGGTGCAGCCCAAGGTCGTCCTGCGCGCGCGCGCCGAGCGTGACATCCAGGATGTCATCGGCCAGCTGGAGTCCGAGGGGCGGCTCTTCGTGGCCACCGAGGACGACGCGGGACGGGCGGTCGCCGTCCACCTCGTCCCGTGCCGCCGCGCCGACCTGCCGCCCGCCATGGCGAGGATGCAGCTCTTCTCCAACCCGTCCGCCCTGATCGTGGGGGAACCTGGCCGCGCGTGCCGCGCGGACATCGCGGGCGCGCCCCCGGGCGGCCTGGACCTGAAGGTCGCCGCCGCCGCCTTCCACCCCGACGATGTGCCGCTGGGCAAGATGCTTGCGCAGGTCGGCCACGCCGTGTGGACGGCCGCCTGCCTGCTGCCCCGACCCCGCTCGGTCTGCGTCGCCTCGTTGCCACTCGCCGCACTGCCGCAATTGGGTCGGATGGTCGGGGAGACAGGCGGACCCGTGGTGGACGCGGGCCGCACTGTCTTTGATCGTCCCACGACCACGGCGGTTTGGACAACCGACGACCACGTCCCCGGCTGGCACGGCCCCGAGGTGGTGGCGGCGCTGCCCCGGACGTTCGGCTTGCCCATCGTTTCCGAGGATGCGCTGCCCCGCTGGGAGGACATCGGACCTCGCGTCTGATCCACCCCCGCCCGCGACGGTCTGGGTGTTCACATCCGGTGGGCAGGTGCCTCCTGAATGGTCAATGGCTCGCTTTTCCCGCCGCCTTCCGGCAACGTCTCCGCCATCCTGGCCTCCGCCACGGACATGATGATGTCCGCGAGTTCCCCCGCATCGCCGTCGAGCCGCACCCGCTCCACCTCGCACAGGCGCACGGCCGAGCGGCAAGATCCGCCGTCCAGATGCTCGATCCAGGCCACCCCCCCCGTATTGGGAGGAGGCGCGCCACAGCAGGACCCCGAGCGTCGGATGACCGCCCTCCAAGCCGCAGAGCGCGTCCTGGCCGTCCAGCAGGATGTCGAACGTCCGTCCGCCCCCGCCTGGACCGTGTGCGGGATTTCGACGCGTGGACAGGACCATGTTCTTGTGGTCGCCACCGAAGACCAGGACGAAGTCCTGGTCCGACTGGGCGGGCCAGTCGGTCTTGAGGCGGTGGACATCATGCATTCGGCTCCCGTTCAGGGGTGTCAGGGACAGGGAATCCGCTCGGCGGGCGCGTCGGCAAGGACGCGCATCCCCGTCGCGGCTGCCAGGCCGTTGCGGACCACCATGGCCCGAAGGCCCTCCAGCCACGCGGCGTAGGGCATCCCCAGGAGATCCTGCGGGTCGTCGAGCAGGATTCGATCATCCGTCATCGACGACGCGGCCCACCCGCCCCGCTCGTCCAGGAACGGGTTGCGGGGGAACGGCGCGCCTGGGGCGGGGGGGAGTCGGCTTGCCGCTTCGGCCCCTACGAAGTCGGAAATGGCGTGCGCCATCGAGACGGACAGGGCCAGCACGTCCTCGGCGCGGGCCGTTTCCATCTGAAGTTCCGCGAAGTCGCCAGGACGCATGTCCACCTCCGCGACCCAGATCCCGTCGGGCATGTCCCCGTCCCGACGCGCGGCGACGCGGGCCCAGGCGTGCGCGTCGCCCGCTCCCTCGTGGGCGGACAGGAACGCCTCCCACTCCAGGCCGCCGCGCCTCTCATGGAACCCTGCGGCGCGGAACATCTCCTCGTCGGTCATCACCTTCTCCTCCACTGCCCTTCGACATGATGAATTGCCAGGACGCATCCATCGCCCCCTGCGCGCGGGCGGCGTTCGTCGCCCTGGCCGAACCGACCCCACCGTGATCTCGGGGTGGAACGCAACCCTGCTCGGACTGAGGCACCTGGGGAGGCAGCCCCCATCGGATATCAACCCTTCCAAGACAAGGACGTGTCCTGTTCCCAGGCGGACACGTCCAGGCGCTCCAGGCGCTCTGCGGAGCAGGTCCACGACAGGCGCTCCCCGTCCATGCCCATGACTGGCGGCAGCACGCCGCAGAAGGTGATCTTGCGTCCGCGCGCGTTCGTGGCCGTCCACAGCCGCGCTTCGGTCTCGCGGCTGGGCGGGAGCTCCGCGAGCAGGACGGCGACGTGTTCGGACAGCGCGGGCGCGGCCAGGACCGCGTCGGCCAACGCGCGGCACTCCTCCGACCGGGCCGCGCCTGCCCCTCTCTGGCGCGCCATCTCCGCCGCGAGATGGCGCGCCACCCCCTCGCGCACGCGGACGGGGAACAGGAAGCGCGGGGCGGAGGAACCGACCTTATTCTCGGGGTTCACGGCGTTCGGCTTTCCCTGTCTGTCGTTCGAGGAGACCATGATGCCCTCTCGCCCGCGAAACGCCACCCCTCGGCTGCCGTCTGGGCGAAACAAGGACGAAAACGCAAAACAGGGTTGACAATTAATCCCAAGATGTGCAGGTGGCCATGCGCGGGGCGGCCGTGACGGCGGAAGAGCATGGGATCACCTTGCTGTCCGCCCGGCTGCGGGAGGGTTCGGAGGCCGCACTCCTTTCCCGAACGGGAAATTTCCGCCCTTGATGTCAACGGCGAACCGCGTTTTTTCCCGATCGGGGCAGCCGCATCCCAGGGGGGCGGGGTGACCTGGGGCAGGCGGTATGGAGAGAGCGGGCGGCGCTGGTGTCGAAGCCGCGGTCGCGTGCCGAGGCGCTGCGGGAGCCGTCCATGCGGATGCGACTGCACTGCTCGGTCATGACCGAGGTGTGGAAACACCTCGCCTTTTCCACGCCGAGTTTCCGCACGCGCGGCTCGGGCCGGGCTGGGACGGAATGCTTCGTGTTTGCGCTGACCTTGGTTGCGTTGCCGGCAGGGCCTTTGGTGTCGCCCGGGATTCTCCCCTCCGGTGTTTTGGCCTGCGTGTTCCTGGTGATAGGATCCCTCACTGCCTTCAGAGGCGGAACGTGGCCATGTCGTCCCCGTCCTCTTCTCCAGCGGCGGCGGCTTCGGCAGGATGTCCTCCCGCCCCGTCCGCCCGCAGCTCCACGGCGGGCAGCAGGTCCCGCCAGGCCGTCCCGGGGTTCTGGTCCAGCACCGCGAGCAGGTCGAGGTAGGACTTGATGGTCAGGCGGGGCGTGCGGAAAGCCGCGTCCCCCAGCCGCCCCGCCGCCTTGGCGAGGAAGGCGCGACGCATGGGGTCGCCGCCGCCCGTGCCGGGGAACAGGTCGTCGAGCCGCCCCAGCAGCACGTAGAGGTCTTCCGCGCGCAGCGGGGCGAGGCGGATCACCGGCCCTGACAGGTCCACCAGCCCGCCCGCCCTGGCCAGTTCGTTTTCGGCCAAGCGCGTGCGCAGCGCCTCGTAGGAGAACATGCCGCGCCTGGTGTCCGACAGGGCGGCGGGGGTCGCGCCGAGCAGGAAGCCGATACCGCCCCACTGCCCGCCCATCACGGCGTTCACGATGCCCAGCACCTGCTCGTAGGACGAGGAGCGGGCCTGGGGCGACTGCAACTTGGAGATGTTCACGCACTCGTCCAGCACCACCATCAGGCCGCCCGTGCCCGCCAGCCGGCACAGTTCGGCGAGGCAGCGGAGGTGGGGGACGATCTTCGCGTCGTCCACGATCCCCCGCACCCCCAGCCCGTCCTCCCGGGCCGCGGCGCGGGTCTCGTACTCCGCCCGCCACCAGCGCTCGGCGGCCATCGACCTCGCCTCGTCTCCCGCGTCCCGCGCCGCCCGGAAGGCCAGGACGGCCGCCGCCGCGTCGTGTCCCCCCTCGACCTGGCGCAGCGCGTCCAGGCGCTCGCCGAGATCCGGCAGGTCGGCGGCGCGGTCGAGCAAGCCGGGAAGCGCGCCGCCGTCGGGCCGCGCACGCGTGGACAGGGAGGCGGCCAGGCGCTGCACCAGCGCGCGGGCGTGGCCCTGCGTCGAGTGCAGGCGGTGCTCAGGCGACAGGTCGGCCCAGGCGGTGACCAGCCGCTCCTCGCGGGCCATGGCGGCGGCGAGGGAGAGCAGGAACGACTTGCCCGAGCCGTACTCGCCGACCACGACGCGCAGCGCCGCGCCGCCCCCGGCGACGCGCCGCGCGTCGCCGAGCAGGGCCTCGGTCTCGCCCGCGCGCCCCACCGCGACGTGCCGCAAGCCCTGGCGCGGCACCACGCCCGCCCGCAGCGCGGCGACCAGCGCGTCGCGGTCGCGGGGACGCAGGGATGATGGCGCGTTCGCTGGAGAGGGGGCGGGGGCGGTCTCGGACATGGGCGGGGTATGCGCCCCGAAAGGCACGTCCGTCAACGTCGCGCAGGTTGAAAGCGGCACAGACGCGGGGCTGAATGTCGCATGCACAGACGCTTTATCCCGCTCGCTCTCGCCGTCCTAGCGGCTTTCCCGCACCGATCCGCCCGCGCTTCGCGCGACGCCTTGCCTGATGAACGCCCGCCCGCAGCATGGGTGGGTTTGGGTGACACCCCGACCGCAATGATCACCGTGCGGCTGCGCCGTCCCCTCGGGCCTGGCGAGAGGCTGCACCTCGTGTCCCTGCCCGACGGGATCCCCGCCGGCAGCGTGGGCGGCGACATCGGGGAGGGAGTTAGGGCGGGCCAGGCGTTCACCCTGGTCCTGCCCCGCGCAGTCGTCCAGGGTCGTCCGGGCGAACTCCGCGCCGTCCTGCGCTTCCGCCTCGCCCCGGAGGGCAGGTTCCTGGATGCGGACGAGATGCCGGAGGTGGCGGCGGCGAACTAGGACGAGCCGCCAGCCACCGCCTCGTGAGATTTCCCGCTGCCCCGCGCGGCGAGACGCTTCGCCAGGACTTCGGCCTCCCAAGCGGACAGGCCGCAGGCCACGACGTGCCTGACTCCGTTGCCATCCACGCGCTCGACGGACCAAGCCGCCCCCGCGTCCCCGCTCACCGCGCCGCCCTTTTCCTAGTCCTGGTCGAGACAGCCCCCGCGCGGCCGCCCAGAAGCCAGCGTTCAGCAGTGCAAAGGCCGGGGCAGCCCGACCAGGATGGCAAGGATGGTCATCCGCACACCTTAGGACAGACATCTCCGGGGGGGGAAGCCTGGTTCCACCTAGCCTAGAGCCAATCGCCTGGCCTTGCGGTGGCTCCCTCCGTCGCCGCCGCGTGCGCAGCGCCTGCATCGCCCCGAACGGTCAGCGCGGGGAGAGCAGAGGGCGGCGGGAAAGGGCATGGGGCTCGATTCGGCAAGGGCGTGGCTGACGGCGGCATCCTGCAACCTGCGCGGGTCGGGGTAAACATGCCCGATGGGCGACTACCGTGTCGCCTCGGCGGCCCTGGCGATCTTGCGCATTCCCGACCTATCATCGTGCGAAAGGACACGTCTGAACTCGTGCGTTTTGGGATGAACCCAACCCATCTCGTGCACGGCTTACCTGCCATCCCGTGTCCATTCCTCGAATCCCCCAGGGAGACAAAAAACCATGTCGCGGCCGCCCACGAACCGCAGGTCCACCTCTTCGTTCCTTCGGGGAATCGAAACTCCACTGCGGCACGACCAGCGGGGCAGCGTCGCCATCACCTCGGCCATTCTCGCACCCGTCCTGGTAGGCGGCCTTGCGGTGGTGGTGGACAATGCGTGGTTCCGACACCGCCAAGCGCAGCTGCAGAACGCAGCCGACATGGTCGCCCTGAGCATCGCCGTAGATCTTGCCAGGTCTACGGCAGGCGTGACGGCGATGAGCCTGCGCCTCACGGCCCGCAACGAGGCGATCAAGTTCGGGTGCGGGACGGGTTGCAGCGTGGACGTGGTCTATCCGCTGGGCGGGGACACGCGCGCGGTGCAGGTGGTTGTTAGAGATCCGTCCGCCACCCGTTTCTTCTCCTCCCTCTACACGAGAGACAGCCAGTCCTTGAGCGGACGCGCCTCGGCGCGCGTTTCCTCGGGCATGTCCACCTCCGCGGGTGGAGGCCCCACGCCCTCGACGCTCCCCCCCGTCCTCCCCTGCATGGTGTCCCTGCGGCCCTCGGGGACGGGACTGCTCATGAACAACGTCGAGAGAACCCCCTGGTTGGGGGTTCTCTCGAATCAGCAAATGTGTCCTGGGATCCTGTTCAGCACGGATCCGACGTTGGCGGCGGACCTTCGAACGCCGAACGTGATCGAGGCCCCTCTCCTGTCTGCGGGCGGCGTAACCCCTGCAACCTCCGCTGCGGCGGCAAGGACCAACGTGAGGCCGGTGCCGACCAACCCCTTTGCGTCCATTGGCGCGCCAGGATCGGTGCTGCATTGGGACCAGTTTCGTCTTCCCCCAGGGACTACCGCTGGATTCCTGCCTGGTGAGTGCATGGAGCGGCTCGACAGAGCGGGTCGGCCTGTGGCCCTGAACTGGACCACCAGCATCGCTGGGCAGTTGCAGAACCCCTCCGCGGTGGGCTACTCGACCTGGGTCACCACCGGCCCCAGCGGACGGCGTTGGCACTCCTTCTCCGGCGGAGGCCGCTTCTGCGGCACGCTGAACATGAACACCACGTTCATACTGGAGTTCCGCCCCGGTATCTACTATTTCAACAACGGGATATCCCAGACGGGGCTGACGAGCATCTTCGCCAACAACGAGACGAGCACCGGCTCGCTCACGACGGTGCCAGGGGCGATCTTCGGGGGCGTGAACTGGATGCCCAGGGCCTCGGGTGCGCAGGTCAACGGGGTCACGATGGCGGTGTACGGAAACTGGATGATTAACCATGTCCAAACGGCGCACATTCGCGCGCCAACCGTGGGGCCTACGGCAGGAATCTCGGTGTTCCAGGACACCCCTGCGGCCACGCCGCCGACCACACGGCTGAACGAGGGGGTGCTTTTCGGCATCACCGGCCTGTTCTACTCCCCCCGTGGACACATCAACAACAACACGTCCATGATCGGCTGGAACCCGGGCATCCTGGGTGGGGCGCCCGGCCCGGACGGGACCGCGAACTCCAGCTGCGGAATGGTGGTCGCCGACCGGTTCACGGGAGGGGTTTTACATGGCTTGGGCGACCAGTGCTCCGATCCCATGCTCGCACCCGAGAACACCCTTAGGGCCGTCCTGCCACTGGGCTGGCGTTCGCTGCTGATCAGCCCGAGCAGCCTCTCGGGTCGCCTGTTCTGATCCCACCCTCCTTCATCACTACCAGGGGGCATGGGTTCGCCTGGACAGAAGCTGGAGGGCGACGACGGAGGCGCTGGTCGGGGCCAACCCGAGACCGCCGCGCACATAGAGCGGGCGGCCGTCGCGCTAACGGGCATCGGCCAGCGCCTCCCGAAGGATGCGGAAAAGAGACGTTGCCCGAGGGGCGTACAGGAAAAGCCGCCCGCGCCGTCAAGCCCCAAGGGGGGGTGTTTGATCCTCAGGAAATCTCCTCGGCTCCCAGCAAAGGGTTCCAGTCCATCCTCAGGGAAGCGATGGACGACACGTTTCGAAGGGCAAGGGAAATGGAAGTGCCATAACCTGCGGATTCCGCGTCAAGGCCGACCTGCCTGCCCAGGGCGATGGGATCGAACATCTCGGGCGGCAGGAGGGACCTGACCAACTCGGTTTCGGAGAATTTGGTCTGCCGGACGCGGTCGTCGTGGGTTCCCGAGATGTCCAGTTCTGGCGACGTCATCCGCCAATGTCCGTCCCGGAAGTCCAGCAGCACTTCCACGCCGTCGCGCCGACGGAAGCGCCGGCGGTCGCAGTGATCGCCCTGCGAGGACATCGAGGGGTCTTCCAGCCACCGCCGCAGGGACAGTTCGGACAGCCTTGTCAGCGCCTCTCGGTCGGAGGCTTTCAGGACCGATGGCACGACGTGCGACCTCATCCATTCCAGGTCCATCTCCCCGAAGAGGTGGATGGACCTGCCCCACTCGACGAAGCGCGCCGCCATCGAGCGGGGGGACAGGCAATCCGCCGCGTCGAGCCTGTTCGCCCAATCCTCCCAGGGGAGGCAGGATGCCGCGTCCCGGGACGGTCGGCAATCGAGGGTCATGCCGTCCTCGTTGGCCGAGATCGGACGCAGCATGCCCTGGCGAAGGAGGGACGAAGCGTCGAGCGGTCGCGAGGTGACGAGGACGTTCGGACTTTCCACGGCTCCGCCGCGATGTCGGCGGACGCGTCCCGCGGATTGCACGACGGACGCGACGTCCTTCATCTCCGTGATCGCCCAGTCGAAGTCGAAGTCGCGTCCGACCTCGATCAAGGATGTCGTCGGCACGACGATCGCGACATCGTCGCTTCCTCCATCGTCCAACGCGCGCCGCACGTGGGGGTCGTCCAGCACGGGGTCCGCCGCCCCCGGGGGATGCTTGCGGTTGGTCATGCGCCGCAGGGCGTGGTCGACCGCGGCGCGGACGGATTTCGGGTACTTCGCGTGGTAGCAGAGGACGCGCACGGAAAGGCCCCGTATCCCCTCCCTCATGAGGATTCGGGACATGTCCCGGACGTCCCTCGTCACGTTCAGCCTGACGAAGCCGAGGGAAAGCCTGCGCCCCGTCCGCGGATCGAGGATGGCGTGTTCCCCGTGCAGGGCAGGGATGGCCGAGATGATGCATCGTATCCCGATTTCCCTGTCGCCGTCCGGCATCTCCAGCATCCGCGCGCGTCGGGCAGGCTCCCTCCTGGCGATGTCCTCCAGGTGTGCGGCAACAAAGGAGCCGTGGCGTTCGGAGAACAGGCGGGAGTCTTCGTCCCAGCGGCCCGTCACTTCCAGCGTCTCGCAAACGGTCCTGTTCTCGGTTGTCCACGCCGCCACGGCCCTGGGGTTTGCCTGACCCCCTAGCGCCGCCCGCTCGCGCAGCCCCCGCGTCCAGGCCATCCACGCCGCGCGGGCGAGCGCGGGAGGCAGGGTCGCGGAGGAGATCACGACCCTTTGGCCCGCCATCCCGGACAGGTGGACAAGGCGGCAGAGGACCGTGACGTCCTCGGACGAGTAGGAGTCGAACTCGTCGATGATCAGGGAGGACGTGGCCAGCCTCATGGATGGCACCGCCTGGTGGTTGCGCCGCGAATCGCCCGCGGGGACGAGCATGTCCGCCGTGCACGCGACGACCGGCGATGTCAGCAGCCGGTGCGACCTGTCGGACCCCGCGCAAGCGGCGGAGACCATGGATGGAAGGCTTTCGTACATCCCCGGCGCATCGCCCAAGCTCGGTTCGTTGCCACCATCCGAAAACGCGCCGTCCGCCTCCAGGAGAGACTCGTCGCCCGCGAGGCGCGGTTTCCCCGCCTCCGCCCTGTCCTGCGCTTTCTCGATGGCCGCGCGGATCATCGCCTCCTTGGGATCGCCCATGATCGTCGAAACCGTTCCTCCGGGAAGTCCGGTTCGGGACGCGTACTCCTCGCCCGTCTGCTTCGTGAGCGACCTCAGCCCCAGGGCCGAGGTGATGCGCGTCCTGGCCAGTCCGGCCGCCGCCAGGCGGCAACCCGCCCGCGTCTTGCCCGTCCCCGTCCCCGCGACGAGGAATACCATTGCAGGGACACCGCTGGCTTCCCCCAGGGCGTTCTCCAAGGTCTCGACGGCCACGTCCTGCCACGAGAATCGGCCCGGCCCGCTCGGCGCGGGGTATTGTTCGCTCTCCAGGGCCGGGAGGTCGCCGTCCAGGCGGCCCAGCGTCGCGAACGCAGCCCGCGTCCGCAGGGAAACCTTGTGCGTGTGGGCGGTCCATGAATCGTGCAGCACGGGAGTCTCGGACGCGGGCCGCCATCGGGGGGGAACGACCGTCCTTCCCTCGTCGAGGACGGCCGCCTCGTGGAGCCAGCGGCGTTGGGTCTTGGCGTGGGGAACGAAGAGTTGGGACATCACGTCCCCATGTCCGTACGCCACCTGCCGTCCCTGCCCGTCAAGGGACGGGCGAGCCGCCGCCGAACCGGCGTGGTCGGCTGCGATGAGGGCGATGCGCGCGATCCGCGCGGACATCGACGCGATCTGCTCGGGAGATGCCGTCGTCCCGCCCAAGGAGCGGGATGAACGAACGGCGGCAGCCGCGACCGAGGCCGCCCACGCGCCATCCACCGCCGCCCTCCAACCCCCGCAGGGGACGATGAAGTCCGCGACGCGGGCGTGGCCGCCTTCGTTGACGTGGCCGTCGAGTTTCCATCCCCGCCCGCCCCTGCCGCCCGCCCGCCTCCTGCCGCGCGGGATGCGGTGGTGGGACAGGACGAGGAATCCGACGGCGTGGAAGAACGGGGATGTCTCGGGATCAATGAGCGCGCGGGGGTCGGATGGCCTGCCCGCGGATATCCCCCCCAGGGACGGGATCTTCGAGAAAGCCGACCGCAGTTCCGGGTACGCCCCGCACGTCTCCTGGGCCAGGGCGGGGATATCCTCCCAAGCCCGCGCCAAAAGGCGGGGCACATCCTCCCGATTGGAGAGGGCATCGGACAGGGCCAGGTCAGGCCGCGCCGCAGGGGATCTGGCCCCCGCGGCGCGGTGCAGCGCGACCAGAAGCAGCCAGGACACGAGTTCGTGCCGGAGCGGCTGGGGCGACGGGGAACGCACGCCGGATGTCGCGTCGATCAGCTGGAGCTGAAATCCCCTCGAAAGTTTCCCCAGGTCGTGGAACAGGGCGGCAAGGGAGCACATGGGGCCTAGCAATGCCTCAGGCGACAGCACGGATTCCCTTCGCAGCGGCTTGCGCGTCGCGGAGACGGGGTAAGCCCCGTTCTCCCCGAAAGCCCTCCGCCGCCCCACGATCCACAGGAGCGACGAGCCGCCTTTCCCGCCCACGAGGTGGCAGGCGACGGCGGTCGCCCTCGTCGCCTTGTCCGCCACGGCCCGGCGCATGTCGAGGAGACCCTCGGAACTGATCTGCCCCGCCCAGGTGGTGTCCCCCCTGCGGGGCAGGTATCGGTCCAGCGCCTTTCGCGCCTCCGTCCTTCCCCTGCCGTGGCCCGCGCAAACGGCGTAGACCGTCATCATCGAACGGGTTCCCGCCCGCCGATGGAGTTGGCCACGGCCTCTGCCTCGCCCTCCCCGGCCGATTCAAGGAGAAGGGTTTTCTCCAGCAGACCGAAGGCATCCGGGTCGAAGCCCATCCCCTCCAACTGCTCGGGCTTGGGCACCAGCGCGTCCAGGACGCGGAAGGCAAACCCGATCGTGCCGTTCCTGCCGTCCAGGGCCGATGCCCCGTGGAGGGCATCGATGCAGGCGTTCCTGAACGCCTGCTCGTCCGAACGCTTGGCGTGGAGGACGCAGACAGGCAGGAGAACGGCATCCTTGAACGCGTCGGCGAGGTCGAAGACCAGGCCGCCGCTTCGCGCCGCCCCGTGCGTGACGGGCATCGAGAAGGGGATGCCGTAAGCCCAGAGGGCAACCCCCGCGATGCCATATGCGAGGTAATTGGCGTGGTCCAGGTTCCTGTTCACCCGGTCCAAGCCGACCCCCGGCTCGCGCCTGTTCCACTCCACACCCGCCGCCCTGCACGCCTCGCGGTACAGCGCCTTGGAGAAGTTTCCCTCGAATCCCATCAGTCGGGGGATATCTCCGGATTCCTGGAGGCGGGCCGAAAACGTGTCGCACGCCTCCAGGACGTTCGCCCCCGGAAGGATCCCGCCGCCCCCGCCCCAGGTGCGCCGAACCGCCTCCACACGGGCCGAGTGGATGGCCTTGGCCGCCCACAGCCGCCATCGCGGGTTGTGCCACATGTACGTCCACCGCTGCAACCTCCGCCCGGGACGGTAGTCCTGGGACGCGAGGAGGAACGGGGTTCCTCCCGTCCCCGAGAAGGCGACCATCACACCGCCGTCGCAGAGCATCCTGGACGCGCCCTGCGTCAGGGAGCATCCCTGCCCGAGCACCAGGAACGACGCGTTGAGGGTAGGAATGTTGAACCTCCTGACAAGCCCGTCGCCCTCGTTGTCGCCCATCGCCTGGGCGTAGACGACCTTGCCGTCCTCGACGCTCACGCGCGCCCTTTGCAGAATCAGGATTTCGCGACGGTGCAGATGCAGGATGGGCATTCGGTTGTTTCCATTCCAGCCGCCTGCTCGGCGGACAACGGCTTTGAAGTTTGACAACCTATCAGCCGCCCAGATCATCAACCATCGTGCGGGCGGATTACAATCACTCGTCGCCATCCTACACGGCGGCTCACGGGGGGGCAATCGTTCGGTCCACAAATTAGAATCATCAGCCGCCTACACGGCGGCTCACCGCGTGTCCCCGGGGCGCGTCCTCCTGCTGGAATCATCAGCCGCCTACACGGCGGCTCACGCAAGCCGCGAACCGCACCCTCTTCGCCGAGCATCATCAGCCGCCTACACGGCGGCTCACCTGTGTAACCTCCGACTGCGGACCCGCCGTTAATCATCAGCCGCCTACACGGCGGCTCACTTCCAGCAAAGCCGCGCAGTATCTTGGCTGTGATCATCAGCCGCCTACACGGCGGCTCACCCGACCGGCTAAGCGACTTCCTCGCCGAGGTCATCATCAGCCGCCTACACGGCGGCTCACGACTTCGCGGCGGCCTTCAAGCGCCTGACCAAATCATCAGCCGCCTACACGGCGGCTCACGTCAATCTCACGCCCGATCTCCGCGTGCGACAATCATCAGCCGCCTACACGGCGGCTCACCCAGCACGCGGCCCGAGCACATCGTCCACATAATCATCAGCCGCCTACACGGCGGCTCACAACGGCTTCTGTCCGCCTCGCCCGCTGACCGTATCATCAGCCGCCTACACGGCGGCTCACAAGTGGACCCAAGCTACTACGTCCGACCCTGGATCATCAGCCGCCTACACGGCGGCTCACATACGATCCATCGCGTCCCCGCCGAACTGGAAATCATCAGCCGCCTACACGGCGGCTCACGGCGGCGACGCGCTTCTTGTTCGGCGCGTAGAATCATCAGCCGCCTACACGGCGGCTCACACCCCGGGAGCAGTCGTCCCCTGCCATACTCGATCATCAGCCGCCTACACGGCGGCTCACAAGCGCAAGGGTTTCCGTCCCATTCAGATTGGATCATCAGCCGCCTACACGGCGGCTCACAGCACGGCGTGAACTTCGGAAAGCGGCCCGAGATCATCAGCCGCCTACACGGCGGCTCACCGGAATGGGACGCGTCCGCGTCCCTCTCGGGGATCATCAGCCGCCTACACGGCGGCTCACCGGCGCACCCCGCATTCAACTCCTCCCTTTCGATCATCAGCCGCCTACACGGCGGCTCACGCCCGGCTCGGGGATGGCGAGTGGATTCTTGAATCATCAGCCGCCTACACGGCGGCTCACTCCGCGTCGGCGACCTCGGCCTCGGACCCCATATCATCAGCCGCCTACACGGCGGCTCACGCGCAGACCCGCC